>VFSW01000037.1_pt1 | contig 147808 bp, 138 predicted proteins | sample 5358111 | NCBI WGS metagenome assembly VFSW01 (sample SAMN11554181, study PRJNA540505) | mine drainage metagenome | isolation source: sediment from site ElyBrook_90M | place: USA: Ely Copper Mine, Vershire, VT | collected 2017 | reverse complement strand
GAAGCCCATTATCGCACAGCCACTTACTCAAGCCAATTAAGATGCGATTGCCCTAGCATTCTGGAACTTTTAGAACCTGTCTGAAAACTCACGCAAAGCCGCAAAGTCGCCAAGAAATTTATCTAAACCCTTTGCGTCTTTGCGAGAGATCCAGAACTTTTCAGACCGGCTCTTAGAACCGTAATGAACTTGGACTTGAACCAAGAGCAGCAGAAATATGGCACGGTTCACGAATGACTCACAGCTCTTGAAGCATCTCCTCCAAACTTGGCAGAATTGCCTCCACCGGAATGGACATGGGTGATCCAAACGATGTAACGCTGGGTTGAATGGCTAGGACGAAAGTATCCGCGGCGGTCGCCGTCCGGACCGCCTCAGCAAAAAGCGCGAGGCTGACGTTGTGCGTCGTCAGTCTCGCGCCGGCAAGTTGTTCAATCTCGACTAGAGCTGCGTCTCCCGGCGCAGCACCTAGATCAACGGCATCGACGATTAGCACGACCTCGGGACGGGCTATCTCCACTACGTCCAAATAATTCTCCGGCACGTCGCCGCCATTGACAAGAATTGCCCGCGTCTTTCCGCTCAAGCGTTCGACCAGCGCGGGCCCAATCCCATCGTCGCCGCGCAGCGAGTTCCCCACGCCAACGATCACAAGTTTCTTGCCGCTAGTCCGACGGCGCAACGCTTCCCGCATCTTTGCCTGAGGTCATCAAGAAACGCCGGACCGGCCGCAAGATATACCCGAGTGTGAGTATGGCAGTGCCGGTGATCGCGTACGACAGGAAAGGGCTGATTTCTTCTGCGGCGGTTCCCAGCAGGTACTTGCTGAAAAAGTTACCGAAGGGCGGAAGACCGGCGAGCCAAAATGCCGCCAAGAGGAAAAGGTAGAATGTTCGTGGCATCCGCGCGGCGAGACCATCCATCTTGTCGAGTGCGGAAGTATGCAGCGTGTGGATAAACGATTCGACACACACGAAGAGTGCGACGAGCGCGATCCCCGACGTCACCAGATAGGAAAATGCTGCTCCTTGCGACATGGTGACTCCAAGTACCACAAATCCTACCTGACTCGTCAGTGCCAGGAACAAGAGATGATTCAAATCCGTCTCGACCAACGCGAGGATTGCCCAACCAATCATACCGACGCACGCGACGACGCGCACAGCAGAGAGCACAGTTCCGTTCGCTGGTAGCGCGATCACGCCTACGATACTTGCGGCGTACAACAACCACAGCGCGTAGGTCAAAATGAGTTTGCCGTTGAAGAGCCGCAAGACGTAACCGACGATCGAAAGCAGCGCCGGGATGATCTCTTGATAGATATCGGCGAGGGCTTGATCGATATACTCGTACACTTCTCGTCCGATCCATTTCAACAGGTCGATGATGTAAACATAGAGATCGAACGCGCCGTGTTCTGCCAGCGCGAAGAGCTGCTTGAGTCCACACATCTCCTTGATCGGACCATAGAATTGTGTGCCCGGCACACGATAACGCTCCGGCTCAATCGACTCGCCTCCCAGGAACACTTCGGTCTCCTGGACTCCGTGAGGTCGACCCACGAGGTAGATAACGAAACCGACAAAGAGACTGAGAATGAGCAGAATTGCCGCCAGCCCGGATTCCCACAAACCGGGAATGATGGCTTGAGCGCCAGCCGCGCCGAGAATCGGTTTCAGCAAACTTTCCACGGGCAACGAGTAGAAGATTCCAAATCCTACAGCTACAAGCGCGAGAACCACCATCGGGATAAGCATCCATCGACTTGATTCGGTTACGTCTTTCAAGTCGGCTGGACGGTCGCCCCAGAACATCGAATAGAGCAATTTCATGAATGATGCCAGGGTAAGCGCCGAGCCGAACATCGCCGCGACGAGGAAGAGCGGGAACAGCGCGCCGCCGCGATCCAGGATGCCTTGATAGATCAGCCATTTCGACACGAATGCGTTCAGCGGTGGCACACCCGCAATGCCGAGACTGGCGATGAGCGTGCAGACAAACGTCCACGGCATCGCGCGCGCCAGCCCGCCGAGATCGGCGAACTCCGTGCGCCCGGTTTGGCGCTGGACTGAGCCGCCGCACAAGAAGAGATTGCTCTTGAGAATGACCATGTTGAACATGTGGAAAAGCCCGCCGATGATTCCCACCGGCGTCCCGGTCCCAATGCCCAACACCATATAACCGACCTGCGAGACATTATGGAAGGCAAGCATCCGGCGATAGTCGTGTTGCACCATCGCCATCAGGACGCCGGCGATTAGTGTGATTGTTCCCACAGCCATCAGCGCCATGCCCATCGCTTCGCCAATCGTAAAGAATTGTAGCGTGAGACGCGCGAGCAGATAGATGCCGATCATTTTGTCGAGTGCGGTAAAGTACGACATCACGGGCGGCTGCGCTTCCATCGCGATCGCGGGGATCCAACTGTGCAGCGGCATGATGCCGCTCTTGGCAAACGCCCCGATCAGCATCAGTAGGAATGCGGCGACTGCTAGCCCGCCAGTGAGCGCTGCCGGCTTGGCGGCTAGGTCGCCGAGTGTCAATGTCCCGGCATTCAACCAGATCAACGTAGTTCCCAACAAGAGAGACAAATCGCCAATGCCCGCGATAATCAAGGTCTTGGTCGCAGAAGGTATTGCCGTCATGCCGGAAATCGTCACCGAAAGGAAGAGGAACACGCCCAACAGTTCCCAGAAGAAGAGCAACACGATGAGGTTGTTTGCTAAGACGGAACCAGCCGCCGCACCGAGCGCTCCCAACAAGTAAGCGAAATACTCGCCGTGGCGCGCGTGACCCTGCATAAATTTGATCGAATACAGAACGAGCAGAAAAGTGAAGATCGCCGCGGTAACCAGAATCACTCGCGCAAAAAAAGTTGACAACAAGTCAAATGGAACTGCCGAGTCAGGTCCGAACGCGAGCCACGAAATGGTGAATCGCAGGTCAGGTTGGGTGAAGATGTAGCCGCTGAGTACGGCTGTTGCGAGTGTGGCGATCAGAGCCACGCCTTCGCGGATCACGGATGCCCGCTTCGGAAGCAAGATGCAAATCACCGCGGCGGCGAACGGGAGTGCGATTGGGTAGAGTAGAATTTGATCCATCGCTTGTCATCCTATCGATAATTGCGCGACGAGCGCGTTGACCAGGTTCAAGAGCGGCGAGATCGCCAAGCCCGCGAGCAGCGAGAGCGCGGCAAAGCAGATCACAGCAGCCAGCATGATCGGTGTTCCTTCGCGGACCTCCGGGAATCGCTCTTCACCAAGGAAGACGGCGTTGAACAATCTCAGCATGTACACCAGCGTCAGGAAAGCGCCCACGACTGCCAGAACTGGAATGACCAGGTTGCCGCCTTGCGCCACACCCATCACGATCATCAGCTTGCCAAAGAAACCGGCTGTCGGCGGAAATCCAACAATCGTCAGAGCGCAGAGGACAAAGGTCACTGCGGTGATCGGCATCGTGCGGATCAAGCCGCCGAGATCGCGAATGTCGCGCGTGTGCGTTCTGTACTCGACGATGCCGATGCAAAGGAACAATCCGGCTTTCGCGAGACTGTGCGCCAGCAAAAACGTCAACGCGCCCGCGATGCCGAGATCGTTCATCGTGGCGAGACCAAGGAAAACGTACCCCAACTGCCCAAACGTCGAATACGCCAGAATTCGCTTTGCGTTGTTCTCGACCAGAGCCGCCGCGCCGGCGACCAGAATCGTCGCCACGGCAAACACCGAAGCGACGAGCTGCCATGTCGGCGTCAGACCAAACACGCCGACGAAAATCCGCGCGAAGGCGAAAACACCGATGACGACGAGGACTGCCGCGTGCAGCAGCGCGGTAACCGGCGATGGAGCCACGCCGGCAGCGGGGAGCCAGACCTGCAATGGAATCTGTGCCGACTTGGCGAGCATGCCCAGCATCAACAGCCCCACCGCCAAATTGCTGATTGGGTGACCGCGGAGCGCGTCCAGCGCGAAGGTGCCTGTATCGTGCCAGATCATCTCCAATCCGATCAACATGCAGAAGGATCCAAAGACCGTCAACAATAACGCAAGGTCGGCATTGCGCAGATGCCCTGGTTCGCGGTAAAAGCCGATCAACCGCCACGAGCAGATCGCCGTCATCTCCCAAAAGATGTAGATCAGCAAAAGATTCGCCGAAAGCACCAGGCCCATCATCGAGCCGAGGAAGAGCACGACGAAAAAGTAGTACTCACCTTGGTGAGCATAGTCCTTCATATAGCCGAGTGAGTAGAGGAGGATCAATAAACCGATCAGCGATGACGCAGATGCGACATAAACACCCAAGTCATCAACGACCAGAGTCAGATTCAATCCTGGGATTAGGAACGAACCTAACGTGGTCGTCGGCGCTTGCCCGGCGAGCGGAATGAGCGCCAAGCAACTCAGAAAGGTTGCGACGAGGATGAGCACCGCCAACGCGTTTCGCAGCGCGGCAGAAACTCGGTCAGCCGCTAGGGTGAAGAACGATCCGATGATCGGTATGCCGACAGTTACAAACGGTAACATGTCTTTGCCCTTTTACCAACCCAGGATGGCGAGCGCGGCAGCGAGTAGACCGGCGATGGCGATGGTTCGCCAGAACAGCCGCAGCGCTTGATCCAGTCTGAGCCGGGCATGCGTGATTTTCACAGTGATTACGAATACGAGAACGGCTAACAGTTTCAACAGAAATCCGATGATGGAGAGCGGAGTCGGTTCGACCGCGCCGAGGAAGAGAATGGCTACAAATACCGGTAGCACAAAGAACATCATCGCACCCGCTAACTTGAACAGCGCCAACCCGACGCCGGAATACTCCGCCAGTGGGCCGCCGATAATCTCGCTTTCCGCTTCACCAATGTCGAACGGGAGAAATCCCAGCTTGGCTTGCATGGAAATCAGAATGACGACGAATGCGATAAAACCGGACAGACTCAAGACCAGCGGTCCATGAGCAACCTGATAGGCGACGATGTCGCCGAGCATAACTGATCTGACCTTGACGAGCGCCGTGATGACCGCGAGCAGAAATCCGACTTCGTACGCCAACACCATGCTCATTTCCCGCCCGGCTCCGATCGCGCCGAATGGGCTGCGCGACGACGCGCCACCGATGATGAGCGCGATGGCAGGCAACGCGGTGAGATAGATCAGCACGATCAAATCGCCGACAAAGCCGGCGGTTGGATCGAACAGCGTTCGCAGCACGATGACCGCGACCAGCGTCGCGCCGGCAACCGCCAGCACCGGCGCGGCGACAAAACTAACTGCACTGCTGCCGCGCGGCAGGAACATCTGTTTGTCCAAGAGCTTTCCAATGTCGGCGTAGGGTTGGAACCAAGGCGGACCCACACGGCTCTGGACGACGGCTGCGACCTTGCGATCGACCCAGGTCAAGAACAGACCCACTACGGCAGCAAAGAGAAAACCTGGGAAGACCAACGTGTAGAATATGCCGAGAGAGAATTGCTGCAGAGTCATATCACGCCTCGACAAACACTTGCCTTTGGACTTGCTTGGGAACTAGCCCCAACGCCTGGGCGACGCCGTAGAGAATCGCTTCCGGACGCGGTGGGCAACCAGGAATGTAAACGCTTACCGGCAGCACCTTGTCCAACCCGCCGCATGTCGCGTAACTGTCGTACCAGATACCGCCGCCGGTGGCGCACGACCCGACGGCGACGACCAACTTGGGATCGGGGACGGAGTCGTACAACCGGAGCACGCGCTCTCGGACTTGGCGCGTCACGGGACCTGCCACCAGCAGAGCATCGGCATGACGCGGCGTGTGAACGAGCCGGATGCCAAAGCGCTCGCAATCATAGTACGGCGTGAGGACATCGAGGACTTCAATATCGCAACCGTTGCACGACCCAGCGTTGACGTGATAGACCCAGATCGATTTCTTAAAACACCAGTCGAGCACTTGACTCATCGCGTCACCTCCAGCATCAGAGCAGTGGTGTTCAACGCCTCTTTGCGCTTGCAGGCAAGACACAGTTCAAGCCAGCTCATCGACCCGGGCGCTAGACCAACTTTCTTGGTCAGCTCCGCAGCGATCCGGTTCAATTCGCGTTGCGTGCCGACGACTGCGCCGCATTCTTTGCAACGCACCAGTCTCAGTTCAAGCCGGATACTCATATCGTCCATCGATGGGCTGGCGGTCTCGAATTGGTTGGACAGCACGATCGCTTTCTGCGGGCACACGTCGCGGCATTGCGCGCAGTACGTGCAGCGCCTCAGCGCAAAATCAATCGTCCGATACCCGCCCACGTCGTTCAGCGTGATCAAACGCGGCGGACATGCCATCGCGCACGCGCCACAGCCGATGCAGAGTGCCGTGTCCACGACCACCTTGCCGCGAAAGTTTTCGTCCGGCGGGTGCGGTTCAAATGGATAACCGAGCGTGACCTGTCCGGCTTCCAGGCACACCAGCGTCTCTTTGAGTTCGCTGACCAGATGCTTGATCATACCCGGCTAACCTTTCTCCAGGAATTGCTGCAAAAGTTCTTCCTGTCGATAGACCCGGAACGTTCCCGCTTCGCGATCAATGACGCCGACGCGCTCCGTGCATGAAAAGCAAGGATCGATACTGCCGACAATGAGGGGCGCGTCGGCGATCGTCATCCCTTTGAGCATCGCGGGAATACCCTGCAAGTTGTTGTAACTGGGCGCACGCACGCGCCAGCGGTACGGTCTCGCGGAACCAGTGAGAACATAGTGGACAACTTCTCCACGCGGCGCCTCGACCGAACCTACGCCGACCTGACCGGGCGGAATATCGTTGACTTCTGCCATGACCGGACCCGATGGCAGCTTTGCCAACGCCTGACGCAGAAGCTTGATCGACTGCGCCAGTTCGCGAATTCGCACCATCGCGCGCGCCCAGTTGTCACAACTTTGCTCGACGCAGACCTCGAAATCGAGCTCGGGGTACGCGGCGAAGGGATGATCGCGGCGAGCGTCGATGGCTACCCCAGAGCCGCGCGCGGTTGGTCCGACGACGCAGTACGCTTTGGCATCTTCGGGCGACAAGATGCCGCATCCCTGCAACCGCGCTTTTAGCGAGCCGTCTTCGAGAATCGCGTCCACCACCGCCGTCGTTTCTTTTTCGATTCGATCAATCACCGGCAGAATGCGCTGCGCGGCATCGTCAGGTAGATCGCGCGACACGCCGCCGATCTGGTTCATTCCATACGTCTTCCGGTTACCGGTGATGTACTCGCAGAGCCACATCACCGGCTCGCGAATGCGCCAAGCTTGCATAAAGAGTGTATCGAACGCGATGAAATGACACGCCAAGCCAATCCAGAGCAGGTGGCTGTGAACGCGTTCAAGTTCCAGTAGGATGGTGCGGATGTACCGCGCGCGGTCGGGAATTTTTATCCCGATAGCCGCCTCAACCGCCTGGCAATAGCTCGAACTGTGCACAAAGCCGCAAATGCCGCAGATGCGCTCAGCAATAAATGGAATTTGATGATAGGTGAGTTCCGAGTCGCCCAGTTTTTCGATGCCGCGATGATTGTAAAAACCACGATAGTCCATGCCCACGATCTGCTCGCCGTGCACAAAGAGATTGATGAACGTAGGTTCTTCCAATGTGGGGAAAAAGGGACCGATCGGCAAAACGGTGCTTTCGCGCGGCGGAGACTTTAATTTTACTTTCTGATCGGACACGCGCTCGGGTTGCGCGTCATACCGGAAATCGCGGCGCAGTGGATAGACGCCTTCGGGCCAATCGTCGGGCAGAACCAACCGCCGCGGATCCGGATGCCCCATGGGAACAATCCCAATCACATCCCGCACTTCGCGTTCCGCCCAATTTGCGCCGGGAACAATATCCGTAATGGAGGGAATGGTGATGTCCGCCGGATCCAATTCGGTTCGCAGAACTAGAAAATCCTTCTGATGATCGAGACCGATGACATTGCTGACCTCGTAGCAGCCAGATAGTTCGCGCTTGTCAGTCCCAGCCGAAAGGACAAAGCGTCCATCGAGGTAGTCATGGATGTAACGCACGGTCGTCGGAAGATCACTCGGCGCGACGCGCGCCAGAATGCTGCCGTCCCGTACCTTCTCGATCCGAATCTGCTCCGGCAATCCTCTTGAGATTTGCTCGGCGATTAACTGTGATGACATGCCATCACCTCTTATGCTCGACTGAGGACACCTTCCAATTCGGCGGCAGAGTCACGACAACGCCGCTAGGACCAACCGATCGACTGATCACCGTACGCTCTGGTTTCTCCTTTGCCCGCGCCAAGAGATCGTCCATCTCGCCAAAGGAGAGCGCGCGGGCGGAACACGTCGCCACACAGGCGGGTTGCAAACCTTGCTGGAGGCGATGGAGGCACAGGTCGCATTTGTGTGCGACCTTGTTGAGCGAATCCAGCCAGACCGCGCCCAGGGGACACGCCAGCGTGCACAAGCCACAGCCAATGCATTTCATCGAGGCAATCGTCACGACGTCCTCGGTTTCGCGATGCATGGCGTGCGTCGGGCAGACCAGGACGCAAAAGCCATCTTGGCAATGACGGCAGTTGATCGGCACCGCGTAGCTTTCGTCGATGAGCTGCACGAACATATTCGACTGCCCGTCATGTTCGCGCTCGCACGCGACTTCACAGGCGCGACAAAACGTGCAGCGCGTGAGATCCATCGAGATGACCTGAGACACTTTATGCTGCCTCCTCGACGCGTTGTAACGACTCGATCCGGCACGCCGCCACTTTGTATTCGGGAATCTTGGCGGTCGGATCGAGTGTGTCGATTGTCAGAAGGTTGGTCTCTGGAAAGTGAAAAGGCATAAAGACTACGCCTTCCGGGATTTGGCGCGAGATTTTGGTTTTGGCAATCGCCTCGCCGCGCGCGGTGATCACCTTGACCAAGCCCTCCTTTATTCCATACTGCCGGGCTGTTTGGGGGTGGAGTTGAACAAAAAGCTCTGCCTCACGATTCATCAGCGCGCGTGTGCGTCGCGTCATCGTGCCTGAGTTATAGTGCATGACCACGCGCCCGCTTGTCAGGATCAGCGGGAAATCTTTTGTAATTTCCTCACAGGGCAGACGGCACTCGACTGGCAGCATGACCCCACGACCCTCCGGTTTCTTGAACCCATCGACGTAGAGGATTGGAGTGCCCGGGTGATCGAGGGAGGGACAGGGCCACGGGATACCGCCAATAGTGGCTTGGAGGCGCGCGGGCGTGATGCCAGCGTAGCTGGGAGTCACGCGGGCGATTTCAGCCAGAATTTCGTCTTCAGTTTTGTAGGCGAAGAATTGATGCAATCCCAGTCGAACAGCCAAATCACAAATGATTTGCCAATCGTGGCGCGCCTCACCTCGCGGCGGTATCGCCTGCTCCATCCACTGCACGCGGCGATCGGTCGCGGTCTTGGTGCCACGCTTTTCCGCGAAAGACGCCGCCGGCAGGATGACATCGGCAAGTTCTGCTGTCTCTGTCATGAACAGTTCGATCATCGCCAAAAAATCGATGCGCTCGAGCGCCTGTCGCACGTGGTTGCTGTTGGGATCGACGGCGATGGGGTTCTCGCCCATGATGAGCATCGCGCGGATGTCACCGCGGTCGACGGCATCCGTCATTTCGACCAAGGTCAGTCCGGCTTTTGAAGACAAGTCGTCCGCGGGACAGCCCCAGGCGGAGGCAAACTTGCCGCGCATAGCGGCATCCGTCACCGGCTGATAGCCCGGATAGAAGGTGGGCAACGCGCCCATATCACACGCGCCCTGCACATTATCTTGCCCGCGCAACGGATTGACGCCGGTTCCCGGTCGACCAATCTGTCCGCACAGCATCGCCAGGTTCGCGCAGTCGATGACATTGTCAGTGCCACAGGTGTGCTGAGTCACACCCATGCAGTAGATGATCGATGCAGCTTGAGCCGTCGCGTAAGCGCGCGCGGCGGCAGCGATGCGGTCGGCGGGAATCTCGGTCAGCTGCTCGGCGTATAGAGAGGAATATTTTTGCACTCGAACCCGAAGCCCCTCAAAGCCGGTCGTGCGGTTTGCGATGAATTCCGTGTTGTAGAGTTTCTCGCTGATGATCACATGCATCATCGAGTTAAGCAGCATCGTGTCAGTGCCCGGGATGAGCGGCAAGAAAATGTCTGCCGTCCACGCGGTAGAGGTGAAACGTGGATCGGCGACAATGAGCGTCGCGCCGCGCTGCTTGGCATCCAAGACCCACCGCGCGACAATCGGATGGTTTTCGGTAAAGTTGGAGCCGATGACGAAGATGCAATCGGATTTGGCGAAATCGGTGATTGGATTCGTCATGGCACCTGAGCCGAAGGTGGTAGCCAGACCGGCCACCGTAGGGCTGTGTCAAAACCGGGCGCAGTGATCGATATTGTTTGTCCCGAGCAGACGACACAATTTTTGCAAGAGGTAGTTGTCTTCGTTGGTCGATTTGGCGGAGGCGAGGAAAGCTAGCGCGTCGGGACCGTGAGCATCGCGAATGCGACTGAGGTTCGTGGCGACTAGCGAAAGTGCGTCCTCCCATGAGGTTCGCACAAACTTGTCATTCACCTTCTTCATCGGATACAGTAAGCGTTCCTGATGGTAGACAATGTCAAGGCAGGCGTTGCCTTTTGGGCAGAGCGCACCTTCATTGGTCGGGTGCTCCTTCATGTACTCGAGCCCCGTTACCTTACCATCGTTCACGACCAGGTAGAGTCCGCAGCCGACTCCACAATAGGGGCAGAGACTAGGGACAAGCGAAGATCCATTCATCTTGGCGTCCTTCCGCTCAGGTTGGTGTGGCAGGCATAACAACTTGGCTTCGGGAGAATTAGGTTTTCGTCCCCAAGCCATGACTAAGCAAATTATCTCACCGATATTGTCCAACACATCACGAAGAATGGAAATAGCGCGGACTACTCATTTTGGGTCAAGCATGCGCGGTATTTTGGCAGGCGGCGAGTGGTTGGCGCTTGAGACTCTACTCTTCAGCGGCGATTCGCCGCACGCGGTAGGTACTTGTACTCACTTTAGATTATCCCGTCTTGACATTTGACGTACCCTGTCTGGCGTGGTACAATTTTCTTGGAGAAATGAAAAATCGATTGGACCATTGACGGGGCTGAGGTAAATCTTTCAAAGGATGGTCCCCAATGTTTCGTCGCTGGAAGCGTCTGCCGCTAGTCTACAAGGTTCTGGCTGGCAACGCCATCGTGATTATTGTTGGCGCAATTGGCGGTACCTACATCACCCAGCGCCTACTGGAGGTGTCGGGTACCGAACTTGCGCTTTTTTTTGCCACCGCGGGAATCGCTCTTAGTCTGAGCATCAATTATCTCATCTTGCGCGGCGCGCTCCGTCCGGTCGATGCCTTGCAGCGCACGGTCGAGCGGATCGATCGCGGTGATACGAACGTGCGCGCCAGCGTGGAAGAGATCGATGATCCGCAACTCTACGGTTTCGCAACATCGCTCAATCGAATGCTAGCGCGCCTGGCGGCGCATACGCGCATGATCGAAGCCAATCGCATCCAGTTGCGCCGGCTGTCGAGCCAGGTCCTGAGCGCGCAAGAGGATGAACGCAAGCGCCTCGCGCGCGAGCTTCACGATGACACCAGCGGCTCGCTCGCACGGGTGCTGCTCAACATCGAAATGTGCGAAGAGCTGGTGCCGGAAGAGGGACAGGACCTGCGCGAAAAAATCCGCAGCACGCGTGTGTTGTGCGAGCAAACCCTGGACAACGTTCACAAGATGATCTTCGACTTGCGCCCGACGCTGCTCGACGACCTGGGATTGGCGTCGGCGGTGCGTTGGTACGCTAAGAATAATCTAGAACCTGCCGGCATCCAAGTTCAGCTTGAGATCAATAATAATCTTGGTCGATTGGCACCGGCAGTTGAGAATGCCATGTTTCGTATCGCCCAGGAGGCAGTGACGAATGTCATCCGTCACTCGAACGCCCGATGTGCGCGCGTGCGATTGACGCGTGAAAATTCGAATCTGACGCTCACCGTACAGGACGACGGTTGCGGTTTCGACACCAGCGCGGTCGGACACGCGTCGGACGCGCCCCATCGATGGGGTCTGTTCGGAATTCAAGAGCGCGTCGCCGCGTTGGACGGGACATTTGATGTCGAATCGCAAATCGGCAAAGGGACGACGCTCCGGATCGAAATACCTTTGGAGTAGTTGGAATTCAGAGTCGTGCCATGTCCAAGATCCGCGTTCTTATTTGCGACGACCACACCATTCTGCGCGATGGGATCCGATTGCTTTTGAATGCCCAGCCGGATATGGAAGTGGTGGGCGAAGCCATTGACGGGCGCGAGGCGGTCGAAAAAGCCCGTGCACTCAAGCCGGACGTCATCTTGATGGATATCGCTATGCCGTCGCTCAATGGACTGGAAGCCACCAAGCAGATTCGGCGGGACGATCCAAACGCGCGCGTCCTCGTTTTGACGATGTATGAAAGTGACGAGTACATCGCGCGGATGTTGGAAGCCGGTGTGCTGGGCTACGTTCTGAAAAAAGTGGCGGGAAGCGAGCTCGTCCACGCCATCCGCGCAGTTTATCAAGATGAGGCGTTTCTGTATCCATCTATTACAAAACGACTCGTGGAGGATTATCTCCGCCGCGTCGAAACCGGGCAAGAACGCGATTCGTTCAACGGGCTGACCGATCGTGAGCGCGAAGTTCTGCAGTTGATCGCCGAAGGACACCCGAACAAGCGGATCGCCGACATACTGCATCTCAGCGTGCGAACAGTGCAAAATCACCGTGCGCATATCATGGAAAAATTAGGCATGCACGATCGTGGCGAGTTGATCAAATACGCCATCCAAAAAGGAATTATCGAACTGCCTGAAAAATTGCCTTGAGAGATCGTGGAACAACCTGCCTTACATATGAACTGAACCACCGTTACGCGCCAGCGACGAATCGCTGGCGTTTTGTTTTGCCGGGATACAACAGAAATGACAAGTGTGAGGAGTGAAAATGAGTATCGCGCCCTATTCCACCTTCGCGCAAGATGATAGAAAATAACAAGGGTGAGTTCTACGAACCAAGGGGGTGAACTGTGATTGACAATCCCGAAACGGAGCTGGCGAGAATGTTTGTAGATGAATACTTACGGAGCAGAGGGCATACCGTCAAAAGCGTGTGCAAATTGCCTGAAGACCAAGCGCGACAGCTCTGGATCGACGTGTCTCTGTATGTGTCAAACAAACTGGCTGAGGTAAATGCGCGTTCGCGCCTGATGCACAACATCGAAGACACCGCCCCGCACCTGTAAAATCTGCCGCTTGCTCAAATGAGCCGGGTCGGAAACGAGTTTTCCGTCTGGCGTTTCGCTGTTCTCGTTACGACGTTGCCCGGTTTAGTGAGAAACGAGGAGGTTGCCTCACATGTCCCTCAAACAACTGGGCGTATTAACGGAGGAACGCCTGGATCGCGAATTTATCAAGCAGGTGGAGCCGGATTGGAAACAAGTCTTGACATGTTTCCAATGTGGCACCTGCAGCGTTTCCTGCCCTGCCGTGGAACTCATGGATTACACGCCACGGCAATTGTGGCAATTGATGCGGCTGGGTTTGCGCGACCAGGTGCTGAACAGTCGTACGTTCTGGCTCTGCACGCAGTGCTATGCCTGCAGTGCCCGCTGCCCGCGCGGGATCATGACCGGCGACACAATGCGTCATCTGCGCGAGTGGGCAGTCGCTCAGAATCTCGAAATTCCTCAGAATATCCTCCAACTGCGCGGCACAGTCAATGCGACCTACAACATCCTCAACGAAGACAACCGCTCACGCATGATCTGGAGCCAGAATCTGGAACCGCTGCCCGCGCAACTTGGCTCGACGAGTCAGCGGGGAGCGGAAGCGCTCCTTTTCATCGGTTGCGTCTCCTCTTTCTATCCGCAGGCATACTCGATTCCTCAGGCGCTGGTCCAGATTCTTGAGCGAGCAAAAGTGAATTACACAACGCTTGGCGACGACGAGTGGTGCTGCGGCTATCCACTCTTCGGTGCAGGAATGACGGAAGATGTCGCACGATTCGCCCAGCACAACATCGAACAAGTCAAAGCATTAGAACCGAAGACTCTCGTTACGACTTGCGCTTCTTGCTATCACACCTGGCAGCATCTCTATCCCGCGTACGCGAATGGCCGCGGCAAGTTTGGATTTCAAGTCCTGCATGCCACCGAATTCCTCGCGAATCTGATCGAAGAGAACCGCGTCAAACTGGCGAAACTGCCGTGGGTCGTTACCTATCACGATCCGTGCGACTTGGGACGCAAGAACGGCGTATATGACGCGCCGCGCGCGGTGATCAAAGGCATTCCGGGGATTACGCTGCGCGAGATGACGAATAATCGCGAAGACGCGATGTGTTGCGGCGGCGGCGGCGATGTCGCGATGTCCGAGGCAGCAGTCACGGAGGATATCGCCGCGCGTCGTTTGGCGCAAGCCACAAGCACCGGCGCCGAAGCACTCGTCTCGGCGTGTCAACAGTGCAAGCGCACACTGCTCGGCGCAGCGCGCAAGACCAAGGCGCGCATCAAGATTTTGGATATTACGGAACTTGTGTGGCAGGCGATGGAAAAATAATCGGATCGTCTAGCAGTCAAATAGTCTTGTAGTCGCATAGACTGACTACAGGACTATAGACTACGAGACGATGTTCAGGGAAAAGATGACGGACGATCAAATACGGATTGGCGTTTACGTTTGCGAATGCGGCATCAACATCGGCGCGGTGATTGATGTGCCAGAGGTTGTACGCTTTGCCAGCGTGCTGCCGAACGTCACCGTGGCACGGCAGTTCAAGTACATGTGCTCCGAGTCAGGGCAGAAGATGATCCAGGACGATATCAAGCATCTTGGCATCAACCGCGTCGTCGTCGCGTCCTGCACACCACGAATGCACGAGCCGACATTTCAAAACGCCATCGCCGCCGCAGGATTGAATCCGTACTATTTCCAGATGACGAATATTCGCGAACAAGTCTCCTGGGTCGTCGAAGACCCGGCGCAGGCAACCGCAAAAGCAAAACGATTGGTGAGCGCGGCGGTCGCGCGCGTGGCATGGCACGCACCACTGCAGGCACGCAAAGAAAAAGTGACACCTGCCGCGCTCGTCGTTGGTGGTGGCATCGCAGGAATTCAAGCCGCGCTGACGATTGCCGAAGGCGGCTACCAAGTCTATCTGGTGGAACGCGAACCGTCCATCGGCGGGCACATGGCACAGCTCGATAAAACATTTCCAACGCTCGACTGTAGCACCTGAATTCTCGGACCCAAGATGATGGATGCCGGTCGGCACCCCAACATTCGACTCCTGACCTACAGCGACGTGATCGATGTGTCGGGTTACATCGGTCAATTCAAAGTCAAAGTGCGCCAACGCCCTCGCTATGTCGATACGACATTGTGCACCGGCTGCGGTGCATGCGTCGAGGCGTGCGTGTATCGCAAGGGCGTGCCAAACGAATTCGACGCCGGGCTGAGCAAACGGCGCGCGGCGTATATTCCACTGAACGGTCAAGGTGTGCCGATGAAAACGGTGATCGATAAAGATACCTGCGTCTGGCTTAGCCGCGGCAAATGCTTGAAGGATTGCATCAAGGCATGCCCCGCCAACGCAATCGATTTCGACCAGAAGGAAGAAATCGTCGAGTTGAACGTTGGTAGCATCGTCGTCGCGACCGGGTTTGATATGTTCAACCCCAAACGATTATCGGCGTACGCGTACGGCAAATCGCCCAACATTCTCGATGGCTTGCAATTCGAGCGGATGTCGAGCGCGACGGGACCGACGAAAGGTCTGATACTCACCGCGGAAGGGAAAAAGCCAGAGCGCGTCGCGATCATTCACTGCGTCGGCAGTCGCGACGAGCACGCCAATCGATATTGCTCGCGCGTGTGTTGTATGTATGCGCTCAAGCACGCACATCTCGTGCGCGATAAGACGGGCGCGGAAGTTTTTGAATTTTATATGGACATTCGCGCGTTCGGCAAGGACGATGAGGAATTTTATCAACGTGTGCAGGAAGAGGGCGTCTACTTTGTACGCGGTCGTGGCGCTGAAGTTGTTGTGCTGAACGATGGCAAGTTGCAAGTCAAAGCCGAAGACACGACGCTTGGCATCCCAGTTCAAATCGGCGTCGATATGGTGGTGCTTGAGACTGCGATGGAACCGCAACGCGACTCGGACAAGGTTGCATCGCTCTTTGGCATCAGTCGCAGTGCAAGCGGATTTTTCCAAGAGGCGCATCCGAAACTGCGTCCATTCCACACAAACACCGAAGGCGTTTTTCTGGCAGGTACGTGTCAGGCACCCAAAGATGTGCCTGACACCGTCGCGCACGCGGGCGCGGCGGCAGGTGAAGTCTTGTCGCTGCTCGGTCGCGGCACAGTAGTCATCTCGCCAACGACCGCGCTCGTCGATGAGGCGTTGTGTTCCGGCTGCAAGACCTGCCTCGCGCTCTGTCCGTACGCGGCAATCAGCTTCATTGCGCAGAACGGCACCGGCGTCGTCCGGATCAACGAAGCGCTATGCAAGGGCTGTGGCACCTGCACGGCGGCGTGTCCTGCCGGCGCAATCACCGCCCGCCATTTCACCGATCAGCAAATTGTCGCAGAACTTGAGGGACTGTTTGCAATAGCATAGTTTATGTATCCCTTGATTCAGGATGCGTGATACGTGAAAGGATACGCATGGCAGACTTGTTTGAACCACGGATCGTCGGCTTTCTCTGCAACTGGTGCACCTACACCGCGGCGGATACGGCGGGCGTGAATCGAATGAAGATGCCGCCGAACGTCGACATTATTCGCGTGATGTGTTCGGGGCGCATCGATCCCGAATTTGTTTTGAAAGCATTTGCGCTCGGCGCAGACGGTGTCATCGTGTCGGGTTGTCATCCGCCTGGCGATTGTCATTACAGCAACGGCAATTTCAAAACGTTTCGCCGAATGCCCTTGCTCGAAACGCTGCTCGCGCAGTACGGCATCGAAAAAGAACGATTCCATTGGGGCTGGATTTCGGGCGCGGAAGCAAACAAATGGACGCAACTCGTCCAAGATTTTACGGATCAAGTGCGTGCGCTCGGTCCGCTCGATTGGCAACGCGAACTCGCGGATAAAGTTTAACCGCTGAGAACGCAGAGCGCGCAGAGAAATAAATATTTTATCCCTGCGTTCTCTGCGCCCTCTGCGGTGAAAAGAGAAATAATGCCAAAGTTGAAACTGGGTCTGTACTGGGCGGCATCCTGCGGTGGTTGCGAAATCGCGATTATCGAATTGCGCGAAAAAATTCTCGACCTCGATGCGGCGGTGGAAATTCTCTTTTGGCCCGTTGCGATGGATTACAAATATCACGACGTCGAGGCGATGCCCGATCAGCACATTGACGTGTGCCTGTTCAACGGCGCGATTCGTAACAGTGAGAACGAACACGTCGCGCATCTGCTTCGCAAGAAATCCAAAGTATTGGTCGCGTTCGGTTCATGCGCGCACACGGGCGGCATCCCAGGCCTCGCAAATCTCTACAGTCGCAAATCGATTTTCGCGCGTGCGTATCTCGACGAGCCGTCGGTCGTCAACAACGATCATGCTTTACCGCAGACATCGTACGCGATGCCTGAAGGACAGGTAAACATCCCGCGAATGTACAACACCGTCAAGACGTTGGCGCAAATCGAGGATGTCGATTATTTCGTCCCAGGTTGTCCGCCGCAGCCGCACCAAATCTGGGCTGTGGTCGAAGCGATTCTCAGCGGCAACTTGCCGGCGAAAGGGAGCGTCGTTGGCGCAAATGACAAGACGGTATGCGATGAGTGCAAACATACGCGACAAGAAAAGCGCATCAAGAAATTTTATCGCCCGCACGAAATCATTCCTGATTCGGTATCGTGCCTTTTCGATCAAGGAATTCTCTGCGCGGGTCCGGCGACACGCGGCGGGTGCGGCGCGCTCTGCACGAAAGTAGATATGCCGTGCCGTGGCTGTTACGGCGCGCCGCCGCACGTCGTCGATCAAGGCGCGGCACTCTTATCGGCGGCGGCATCGGTTGCAGACGCGAGCACTGAAGAAGACGCTGCGCGCATCATCAACGAAATCGTTGACCCCGTCGGCACGTTTTATCGATTTGGTTTGCCAGCGTCGCTACTTCATCGGAATCGAATCGGGAGCACATAACAGAGGCAATTCAAAATGCTTGAGCCATTCTTTTTCGCGCTCGGTCTTGTGAACAGCGCGTTTCTGATTTTCATCTTCCTGATTCGGAAGAATCATCTGGCGCTGTTGCAAAGAATTGGATGGGTCTATCTCCTTCTGACAATTCCCGCCATCTACGGGATGACTCTCGTCCAATTGGAAGACAAGTCGTCGCAATACACGATCTTCCTGGGTATCTTTCTAGCGTTTCTAGCAATCGAAGCGCTGTATGACTGGATTCTGAAGATTCCCTTCCGCGAGAAGATGGATTGGAAACAATTGACGCCGTATCTCGCGCTCTATATCGCAATGAATTACGGCTTTGTGGTGGTGGTTTGGAAATACTACTCATTACTGGCTGGTATCCTCTTGCTTGGGCTTTTTGCGATTCAAATCATCGCCAATCTGGTTACGCATCCCCGTACCACGAACGAGGGGAAGATATGAAAACGATTCACATCGACCCAGTCACACGACTCGAAGGTCACGGCAGGATTGATATTTTTCTCGACGATGAAGGCAACGTCGCGAATGCACTGATGGTTATTCCCGAGTTGCGCGGGTTTGAAAAATTTGCGGAAGGTCGCCCGGTCGAAGAAATGCCGCGCATCACGCCGCGGATCTGCGGCGTGTGCCCGGAGGCGCACCACCTCGCATCGGCAAAAGCATGCGACGCGGTGTTTCACGTCGAGGTTCCGCCGACAGGCAAGAAACTGCGCGAACTACTCTACTCGGCGTTTTACGTTGCTGATCACGCGACGCATTTCTACATCCTCGCCGGTCCGGATTTCGTCGTCGGTCCCGATGCGCCACCTGCCGAGCGCAACATCCTGGGTCTCATTCACAAGGTCGGGATCGAGATCGGTCAGCGCGTCATTCGTAGCCGTGGCATGGCGATGGACATTATCGGCACGCTCGGCGGTAGGACGATCCACCCGGTCAGCGCGATGCCGGGCGGAATGAGCAAAGCCATCAACGAGGAAGAGCGCGCGCGGTTTGAATCGACCGGGCGCGAACTGATCGGTTTTGCTCAATTCACGCTTCAGCTATTCCGCGATGTCGTGCTGAAAAATAAGGCATACGTCGACATGATTCTCTCCGATGCTTATACCGCTCCAATGTACTATATGGGCATGGTGGATGAAAACAACAAAATCAATTTTTACGATGGCAAAATTCGCGTTGTTGATCCAACTGGGAAGGAATTTTGCAAGTATGCGCCCGCCGATTATCTGAACGTTGTCGCCGAACGCGTCGAGCCGTGGACATATTTGAAATTCCCGTACCTCAAACAAATCGGTTGGAAAGGAATTATCGCGGGTAAAGATAGCGGCGTCTATCAAGCTACGCCGTTGTCGCGGCTGAATGCGTCGGACGGAATCGCGACGCCGCGCGCGCAGGAAGCATACGACGAATTCTACAAGACGCTTGGCGGCAAGCCGGTGCATCACACGCTGGCGATCCATTGGGCGCGCCTGGTCGAGTTACTCTACGCGGCGGAACGTCTCGTCGAATTGACCACCGATCCTGAAATCACGAATCCACATGTACGCAACATTCCCGCGGAAAAACCAACCGAAGGTGTCGGTACGGTCGAAGCACCGCGCGGCACACTGACGCATCACTACTGGACCGACGAACGCGGCATCGTGACGAAAGCGAACCTGATCGTTGGGACGACGAACAATTACGCGCCGATCAGCTTGTCGATCAAAAAAGCCGCACAAGGATTGATTCATACAGGCACGGTGGTGACCGAAGGTCTGCTTAATCGCATCGAGATGGCGTTCCGCGCGTACGATCCGTGCTTTGGCTGCGCGACGCACGCGCTGCCGGGCGAGACGCCGCTGCAAGTGCGAATTCTCGATGCGCGTGGAAATATCGTGCAGGTATTGAAACAGAACTGCTAATGATTGGACGCGGACCAACGCGGATGAACGCTGATTTTTCTTTTTGTCCGCGTTGGTCTGCGGCAGTCCGCGTCCAATAATACGATGGAGGATTCGATGAACATTGCAGGTTATGAATTTCCTGATGATCTCTACTACGACAAGAATCACGCGTGGGCGCGCGTGGAGGGAAACACCATCACGCAGGGCTACACGGAATTCGCGCAGAAACTAGCGAAGGAAATTCAATTTGTCGAGATCCCCAAAGCGGGACGCACGGTGACCCAGGGTCAAGCGGTGATGAGCATCGAGTCGGGCAAGTGGGTGGGGCGCGTGCTGGCAATGGTGAGCGGCAAGGTAACAGCCGTGAACGAGGAATTGGAATCTTCGCCGACGCTCATCAACGAATCGCCGTACGAGCAGGGCTGGCTTATCAAGATCGAAGCGAGCAATCCTGATGAAGTCAAAACCTTGTGGCGCGCGAATGATCCTGCGTTCGCAGGACTTGTCATGGGAGACATTGCCAAGTACAAACTGGCGTAAAGAACCTGAACCGCGAAGACGCCAAGAACGAAGGCGATGATATTCTTTTCCTTTCGCTTTCTTCGCGCCTTCGCCGTTCAGGCAATCTTTCTGCAATTGAGGTGTTGATCGGGAAAGGTTACTGCACTCCCACAGTACCTGACTCGCCGGCGTAGCCGGTCATCTCGACGTAGCCGCTACCCTTGACCGGCGCGCTGTTCGACGTGCCGGCAATTTCGACCGCGCCTTCCCAATAGACGATCGAGACGTGCATCTCCTGGTCCGCGACGTACGGCTTGAGCGTCAGTCGCATGTTCGCGGAAGGAATCGAAACGCTCCAGCGCGCGGGATACTTGCCGCCGGACTGCGGACTCGACCACGTGTCGAGCACCTGAATGTTCACCTGCTCGCGCGTCAGCGCGCGCGTGCTACCGTCCGGCTCTACCAGCTTCCCGCCGGACAGCGGCTCGATGCTGCCATCCTTCTGGCGGATTTGGAAGAACATCACCTCGCGCTGATCGCTCATTTGAATCGAGAACCAGTCCCAGCCGACCGCGTTCTCGCCGAGCACGGTCGTGCTGAACTCGTGATCCATCCACGAATTACCACTTACCGCTAACTGCTCTCCATTGACTGTGATCGTTCCCGCGGTCGCCAGCCGCGTGAATGAATAGTAGTACGACGCGTTCCCCACGCCGCTCGATTTCTGTGACAGCCCCTTGTCACCGTGCAACACGAGCGGCTTGACCGCGCTCAGCGTCAGCGCGAGCGCGTGCCCCGAGTCATCCGCGCGCAACTGCACGCGGCTGCCGTCCGCGTTCAGCGACGATGCGTCCCAGTTCTCTAGCCACACGTGGTACGGATTGCCGCTCGCGCCCGCGAGACCTGCCGCGCCGCGGCTAAAGCGTTCGGTCGCCCAATGATCGTTGTTCTTCACGTCGGTGATCGCAAAGTGGGCAAAGTAAATCTGATTCGCCGCCCAATCCGACTCGCGCGTCGTGACGGTCGGCGTAATCGCGCGGCGGAAGAAGGTAAGTTGGTAGCCAAAGTGCCGCCCATCCGCCGCGTCGAGGTTGCCGGTGTAGTACCACCATTCAGTCTGGAAATCTGGATGCGGTCCGTGGTCCAGCGGAAACGAGAACGCGCGGACCGCGTCCGCGCGCGCAAACCCGGCGGTGCTGTCGCTTGACCGCAAGCCGACGATCTCAGCGCTGACCGCCGGCGGCTGCGCCGAGCGGATCAGCGCGATTGCCAGAACGCCAAGCGCAACGAGCGCCGCAAGTATGAAAACGATACGTTTCATTCTGATGCCCCAGTGTGCTACGTGCTTTTGGTTGTTGCGGATGGGCAAGGTAGCATAGGCAGAGGGTTTCGTCAAACGGCAGATTTATCTTGTTAATGTGAACGCTTGGCGAACATGAATCTCGGTTTAAATAGGGTGAGGGCGGCATAAGCAGAACCATGGGAATTGTGTTGAGCCCATTAGTTGAGAAGATACTGTTAGTGATAAGAGGCTCATCATGCTCAATAGGAATGCGGCAAGCCACGTAGCTTGGATATGGAATAATGGAGTACGCTGATTTGAGGTTTTTTACTTTCTCATATATAATTGGAGTGTATTCTTGCTTGATTCCCCTTTGCTCTCTTGGTACTGATCCTAGGGGAAACGTTCGGATGGTTAATCGCACCATGCTCGTTTCCATTATGCAGTACTTGCCACTTCTGATCAACACCTGCTTCTAATGTGCCTTGGAGTCGCTAACAAAACGAATCCGTGAGAGCGACGTCTCTTGCTCGCCCAAGGCAACCACAAGAGATTGTCCTGACGATTGTTAATTTATTTAAACTCTCTTACTCGACTTTTGCAGTCAATCTGCACCTTAAAAAGTGAATCCCCAAACGGCCGCGCCAGAACAAATGCGACGTGAGTTTCTCGGTTGGCGGCAACACCAAACTATCCCCCACTCATGCGTTGATGAGTCGGATCAGACACCGCGTGGGGTCCGAACGGTTACTTCGCGCACAGGGCGCGCAGGAGCGGTGCCAGGATGGTGTGCAACGACTGCCCTTGTGCCAAGCCCGCACTGATCACGAGCGCCACGGCCCACAGACTTTGCGCTTGGGTGGTTCGCCGCCAAAAGGCCGCACTGCCCTCCTCAAGATCGAGCTTGAGTTGCCGTTGAAGTTTCCGTTGGAGGGCCGGGTCATGTTGAGCCGCACGCAGTAAGCTGTACACCACGGCCACCGAACCGATATGTCGTTCAATGGCTTGAAAGTCCCGGACTTGATACTGGTCCAGCCCTTCGGCCTTGCCCTCTTCGTGATACACTTCCACGGGCCAGCGGTGGCGACGAATGCGCGTGATTCCCATGGCTTGCCACACCAGGTTGTTCGAAATATAGAAGACCGGATTATCGCTCAGGTCCGCTTCCCGATAATTGATGACCTGCCGCTGCCGACCAAACGTCTGGATGCGGTGGGTCGCACAGTAGCTGTAATACTGTTCTTTCTCGCCCTTGTAAGGAATCGTGATGAGTTGGAAGATGGGCGGTTTGCTACGCTTCACAGCCATCTGATGTTCTTCTTTCAGTTGCGCCGCGAATTCATCCAACGCTTGTGGGCCGTTGCGCCGAACGACCTGGTCGCTACCGGCTAACGTGCCGACGTAGTCCAGATGCAAGGTCGCGTCCAGATACTGACAGAACCCCGGTTGGGTGTACCAGTTGTCAAACGTCACCGGCAGCACAAAGGGGGGATGGGTCTCCACCCAGTCCTGCAGCAATTGTTCGGCGATCAGGAGTTTGCTCTGGTAGAGGGCCGCTACTTCCGGCTGGTCTTGATGCCGCCGCCAGATTCTTTGCAAGTAGTTCCGCCATTTGTGGGGGGCCGTCGTTTTAAGCGTTTGTTTGCTGTCCTTCAGGTGGAAGCCTGCCGCGACGAGCCCCTGTTCGAGCGCATCCACATCGGTCGGCTTCCAGAGTTGGAAACGCACGGGATAATCGGTATCATCGTCGCTATAGTGCAACGTGACTAAATCGTGGGCCGAAACATACTGCCCCGTCGTGGGGTCTTTGAGCTTCGCAATTTGGTCAAAGTGCTCGCCCACATGCACCAGCAAGGTGTCATCCACGCTGAGCACGCCCTTGCGTTTCAGCCGCGTCCCGGGCAGATCCTGTAACACGGTGAGGCGGCTCTGATTCAAGTCGGCGAGCGAGAAGGGACTCGCCGTGAGCAACCAGTTGAGGCTACTCTGATTCCAACTCTCGTGGACGAACAACCGATTGATGCCGTCCACCGTCTTGTTCTCGGACACGATCAACCCGCTGACATAGCGTTCAAACTCCACCAAGGCTTCAGGCGAAAAGACCTTCTCAAAGTAGGGTGCATAGTGTTGGACCAACTCCGGAAAGTTCACCAACGGAAACATCGGACACCTCCCTCTAGGAAATCGATGCTTCCGATTGTACACCGTTTCTGGCTGATGGTTAGCCGAGTTGCTTGGGGTTATTTACTTGGAAAGGTGCTGCAAAAGTCGAGTCTCTTAGTATCTCGAAGGCAGTGTTCTTCGTGCGAAGACACAATATAAATGCCGTAGATATCGTTGTAACTTGGGATGATCAGAAAAAGCAACTGGAGGTAGTCTCAATGACGAAACTCCTATTGATCAGCAATTCAAGTCTACATGGTGGCGGATACCTCGATCACTGCGCCGACGAAATCAAAGACTTCTTTAGCCATGTGCGACATGTTCTGTTCATTCCGTACGCTCTCCATAACCACACGAAATATTTTCTGAAAGTCGAGGATCGATTTCGGCAATTCGGAATTGATATGGACTCTTCGATCAATCAGGTCCATGACCCTCGGATTGTCGCCTCGCGAGCTGAAGCTTTCTTTGTTGGCGGCGGGAATACCTTTCGCCTCCTCAAAATCTTGTACGATCATGAGCTCGTGGAAGTCATCAGAGCCAGGGTGCTGGATGGGACGCCTTACGTAGGCGTCAGTGCTGGTGCCAATATCGCGTGTCCAACCATAAAAACTACTAACGATATGCCAATTGTATTTCCCCCAAGTTTAGAAGCGCTCAATCTGGTTCCCTTCCAAATCAATCCACACTATCTTGATCCTGATCCAAACAGTACCTATATGGGTGAAACGCGTGAAACGCGACTTCGTGAATTTCACGAGGAGAATGATTTACCAGTAATAGGTTTGCGAGAAGGAAGCATGTTGAGGATTGAAGCAAAAACAATGCTTTTGAAGGGACAACATTGGGCTAGAATCTTCCGAAAAGGAGAGGAAGCCCAAGAAATTGCACCCGGGTCTCGCCTAGACAGCATGCTTATTCAGGAGTTTTGATTAGACGGGGTCGTATCTTAGATAAAAGCATCATTAGATCTTTCTTGGTTGTAGCCAAAGGTGTCCTTTTTCTTCAGCAAGTAAAGCAGACTGTTTCAGCAATCGATGAAGGAGCCTCCTAAATGAAGTTCGATGATTTTCTCAAGAAGAAGGGCAGGAGAGGCGAGACGAGGATTAGAGTAAGGTTACAGGATCTTGGTAAGAGGTCATCCGTTAATCGTCAAATGTGGTTTAATCTCTTCGCTGAAACCCGTCTGGCAAATTCGGATTGGAATTTCCTCTTCACGGCACTGGATCGCGCTCGCCCTGGAACAAAGGCGACTGCCCAAGCCATATGTACCTTCTGTCGCGGAGGACGTACTCTATCTGGCGGCAGAGTTAAGATAGGGGCGAATGTCACATTAGGAAAAGTCGTGAGCCAAGAGAAATATCTTGCAATGCTCAGTAGGTTGGATGCAGGAAGAAGATTTCCAGATATGGATTTGTTGAGAACCCACCTCAGATTGCACATGAAGGTTTCCCCCTCGACATCACCTGAGGATTGGAAGAAACTGCCATTGGGAAACAAAATCATGTGGAGTACATTTGATTTAGTAAATGAAGGCCATCCTTTCAGTTATCCACTACCACCCCTAAATGTGATTGTGTGTATGCTTGGTTTGGAGTTGGATGCGAGTCCTATGCTCATTTTTGAATATCGGTTGCCAGACAATGTGAACACTTATATTCCCACATTTTGTGACGTTTATGGAGGCAAATTGTGGCATCGCTATTTTAGACCCGCGCTTCCTGGGGAAACTTACGGTCATACAATGCCAACAGACACATGTCCGGATCAGAAGGGGCGTCCAGAGGTTGTTCACCAAGTAATTGAAATGAGGAATCTGGTAAAGCCCATAAGGTACGGCGTATGAAAAATAAATACGGTTTTCCGCAAGTTGACCGCTTTGGCCGTATTAGGATAGAAACAGTCAACAGGCTCTCTTTCAAGAAACTGTGTGATTGGCTCAAGGCGGTTTTGCGAGGTGAAGATCCCGGCGCGGGTGCGAGAAGAGATGATCTACCCTCCGACTTCTTGAAGGAAGTCTATCATCGACTGGACCCATACCCTCGTGAAACTTTTGAAGATGCTGTGCTTCAGTTGCTGGCAGATATGCAAAGGGATCATCAATCTGCTTGGGATAGCGAGGCTGCCGACGAGCTTTTGCTTCTCGTCGGTGCAATTTTTGGAGAGTCAAATCGTCCTGGGGCTCCTGTGGATCTGCTTCTTTCTGTTGTGGGAGGAAATAAACCACGTAATATCGAAGAGCGAGATTTCCATTCGCGGGTTCTTCAGACCCTAGTGACTCTTCGGTACCGCGGTACTCCTGATTTCTGGATAGAACAATTCGAGATTGGCGGTGATGAATACGCAGCTATTGTGCTAGCCGGTCTAACATTCCATGGCCTTGAAAAAGCTGTAGGATGGGTCAGAGGAAAAATTCCCAATGATATTATAACCAGGGCTTTCCTAGAGCGGCTGCCATTATTGGTGGAGCAGAACGGAGCAGAGAAAGTTGCCCAAGCACTGACTTGGCTTCCTTCTGAACTTACCGGTGTAAGAAGACGGGAGTTCTTCTGGTATGCTGAACAGCTAGGACTAGATCTGGGTCGGTCCACCATCATTGCTTGGGCATTAGAAAAGGAGGATCTCGACGCAGTTACCCAGGCATTGGGAATTCCATTCTTCTCTTCGCCCGCAGCGACTTACGACGGGGAACAGTTGATAGAGAGTGCGCTAGGCGAACTGGCAGAGCAAGGCCCGAGTTATGGACTGATTTCTCGAGAAGTAATGGTAATTTCAGGGCTTGCAATGCTGGTCCGGCAACAGAGAATTTTCCTTTCCCAATTCGCGCAAGAGAGGATATTGGAAATTGGAAACAGTCTGTTGAGAAGAATGCAACAGAAGGATGCGAAGATATTCCAAGATGAACTTGAGGCAGTCAGTCAAGGCGGAAAGACTGCGAACAGAGCACTGCTCGGAACTATCTTTATTGTTGCAGGCGAGCCCCTAGAGACAGTAGTTTAACCATAAAGCGGAAATGCTTTTCTAGGGAAGTGTCTAAAGACCAGGGTCGAAGAGTTACCCAGAATGCACTTCTTTGCTGCCAATACTGGCGGGCTTGAAGCGACACATTTTTATTTGCTATTGATGTTACAAGTGCTGTGCAAATGAGAATTCGCATCGAGCTTTAGTAAACTATTTATGTGCGGTACGTTGGATCGGAGAAGGATAATGGATCATGAATTGAAACCTCAAGTTGAGCGATTTGCGAAGGCTCTTGCCCTCGCGCTCTATGATAAGACGCTTGAGATGAACGATAAAGAAATCGTCTTGTACTTGGATGCGGATGTCATCTTTAAGATGGTTCTTGGGCTTGAGGGCGAGTTTGCTAAGCGAACTATCAATAAGTACGAACTCCTCGTTAGAGCCTTGTTCTCTTCACATCTGCTTGGGGAGTTCTATGTGCTTGACCCGCATGCATATGAGCTAAATGAGTTGCTCCGGAGGCAGGCAAGCAGTGAGAGAGTCAATGACCAGCGTTTTCAGTACATGGCAAATGAAATCTTGCGAGACAATCAGATTTTGGATACATTATCATACTTGAATAGAATCATCAAAGGCAATCTTATGGAGTCCACCGAAGGCGGGATGGATAGAACGCAAGAATTTGTAGCCGTCCTCAGAGAAATTGCCGGAGAAGCGTTTGCATATATCGAACAGACTAATGGTGCTTGGTGGCAGCGCATCAAACGTTACTATGACGAAAGACTGATCCGACTTGATAGGCTCGGGCACGACATACGCAGTTTGCAACAGACCAATGAACAAGACCTACGCACGATAAACCGAGCTCTCCAGAAAAGACGTCCCCGTTACTCATTCAATGCTTTTGAGGATGCGCTTGCGCTGACCATTCTTCACAAGCTAATCAAGGAGACAGATGACAAACCATCGCACGAGGTGGTGCGCTTCTACACAGAGACTGGTCAAGTAAGATCCTCCATTAGGGATGAGGCAGAGTTGAGGAGTTTCCTTTCGTATGAAGAATCTCCGGTGAAAGACCTTAGGGCTCCGACTGATGGTGATCTTGTCTTGCGTGACAGTGATTATTTTATCGTGCGCGCCTGGTTTCAAGAGTTATCCCCTGGAGTTGCCGCGTTCGAATCTGATTCTCTTGCTGATCTCAAACGTTTGTCCAACGACTTGGATCATTTGGCTCAAGAAAACGAGGATGTTATCAAAAGGGCGACCAAGGAATTGAAATTCGGAGAGCGAGAAATCATCAATCTGATTGAGAGTTTCGAAAAACTCACGATCATGGAGGATGTCTGGACTAGAGGGGGTATCGTTCGTGAGGCCCAAACAAGAGACATACTCAAGAATTGGAAGGACGTGTTCGATTTTGCGCAGAGCAATGCCACCAAGCAACTTGTGAATGAGCAGATCGAGAGTGTTCTGAGTTCCCTCGAGTCCAAAGTTGGCCAAATGAGTACTTGGACAAAAGACTATAAGCTTATCTATGACGCAACACATGCCACTCAGAGAGATGTGAAGGGAAAAATCAAAGAACCATCGCGCGATCTTGGGTTGATCCGGTGGGGGTGCGCCTTAAGTGAAGGAGAGAGTACTGAATTGACAGCAATTCTGAATTCCTTACTTGAGGATGAGATGGATCTACACGTCGAAGTAATGAGACTGGCTACCAGCATGGAAGAGGCCCGGGCTAAGCCTGATAGATGTATGCTCGTATGTGGAGCTCTTTGGGCCATTCGGTCTTATAGTAAAATTGTCGAGACCGTCAGCATTTGCGAGAAAAACAATGCGGATAAACCATTTCCCATCAGCTTACACGTGATTCGTGCAGCCGCCGAAGCGAAAGCGGAAGCACTCGCGAATCGCGCGAAACGACAGGAATCTGTAGCAAGAGTATTGGCGCTACTGTCAAAAGCAGCAGAGGAAGAGCGTAAGAAAATCTTGCTTGGTGTAGGCTATGTGCTCTATCAAGCCTGGAAACTCGAAATGGGGACAGAAGATATCTGGGCTCCTCTGCCGCATAACGTTGACGAAGAGACTCAAGACTGGGCACTAACGAGCTTCCGTCTTGGCGAAGAGGCATTCGATTATTTCGATGCGATGCCCGATCGTCAGCTCGAAAGGGCGTTCGCGATCAATCACTGTGCATACGTCGGAACTATCACGGGAGTCGAATCTACCAAGACCTCAGAATACGTGAACAAGCTAATCAATCTTGAGGGAAATCCCCAACTTTGGACAGCCCGATTCGACGATACACTAGGGTGTCATTTCTTGAGGAATGCAACGAAAATGTGGTATAGCACTATTCCAGAGGAGAGAGTCAACCTTTCGATGACGTTTCGCAATGATCTCGTTGATTCAGGAATGTACTTTGAAGACGCAATAAAGAATGACATCGGTGATACGGACGTAAGAAGACACAGGACTCGACTGAGAGCACTTGAAGACGAATACTCACAATTGAAGAAGGGAGTTGGAAGATAAAGCTAATAAAAGTGCGCTTTACCATTTTGGGAGAATAACCGTAGGTCCTTTGGAATCTAATTGATTTTCTTAGCGGTCATCGTCACATTTCGGTTCGTGTACAACCCGAAGTTGCGCGGCTTTGCAACAAGTAGAAAGATTTGCAGCTTGCCGCTTTGAAGATGACGCCCTCCGGGCACGCTGTTGCGAATACATGCAGCAGCGTGTTTTTGTTTCCCAATCAAACGCGTTCAACTTCTGGACCAACTCGATATAGAGTACCTTACTCACCTGAAATAGGTACATCGTGCAACCGAAATGACGCTATCAGCACATTCTCAAAACTCCCGCCGCGCAGTAAACTGAACGCAGAGTCCACGATATTGTGGCGAGAGGACTGTATGAATCAGACTGCCACGCTCGATGCTTCTTGGCGCGATTTTGTGAACGCTCAGTCGCAGCAGACGATCAATCGCTGTTACGCGTGTTCGCGCTGTACCGCGGGCTGCCCCATCGCCCGCTTCTCTCCCGATTTTCGCCCCGCGCAGATTCTCGAAATGGTCCAGTTCGGTTATGCCGACGCGCTGCTCGCCAGCCCGACACTCTGGCGCTGTCTCGGCTGCGACCTGTGCGGCGCGCGCTGTCCCAACGATGTGCACATCGGCGCGATGCTTGCCGCGCTGCGTGCGAAATCCTGGGACGATTCGCGCCGCGCGGCGTACACCGATCCCGCGCTGCTCGCTGGGATGGAGCGACTCGGCAAACTGCGCGACAACATCGGCAGCGCGCGTAATGTCACCGGCGACGCGGCAGACAATCGTTTGTTGTGGACGCAGAACCTCGAGCGCGTGCCTGAAGGATTGTTGAATCGGGCGAACGCCGAGGTCGTTTATTTTACAGGCTGCGTCAGCGCGCTCTTTCCGCAGAGTTACCGTGTGCCGCAATCGTTCACCGCGATCCTCACATTCGCCAAATCCGATTTTACCGTCCTCGGTGGCGAGGAATGGTGCTGCGGCTATCCGCTCCTCGCGGCGGGGCAGCGCGACCGCGCGCGCGAATTGATGCAGCACAATGTCGAGCAGATCAAGGCGATGGGCGCGCGCACGCTCGTCGCGACGTGCCCGTCGTGCTATCACATGTGGTGCCACGAGTACCCCGCGCTGCTCGGCGCGCCGCTCCCGTTCGAGGTGAAACATTCGACGCAATTCGTCGCGGGACTGTTGACGGACAGCGCGGTGAAACTGAACGCGTTTGAAGGCGCACTCACCTACCACGATCCTTGCGACTTGTGCCGTAAGTCTGACGTCTTCGACGCGCCGCGTGAGGTCTTGTCAAACATCCCGCACGCGCGGTTGATCGAGATGACGAATTATGGCAAGAACGCGATGTGCTGCGGCGGCGGCGGCAACCTCGAAACTTTCGATCCAACGCTGCCGCCGAAAGTTGCCTCGGAGCGATTAGACGACGCGGTCGGCACCGGCGCGAACGTGCTCGTCTCCGCGTGCCAGCAGTGCGAGCGCATGCTGATGGGTGCGGCGCGCAAGCACGACGGCGCGCGCAAGGCGCGGCTGAAAGTGATGGATATCGTCGAGCTGGTCGCGCAGCAATTGCCTTGGGAGATACCCGGAAAACGTGGAACATGAAGGGTGATATGGCAGACGAGTTCCCAACCACCCAACCACCTAACAATCAAACCATCGGCGCGGTCCTCGTCGTGGGCGCGGGCATCGGTGGGATGCAGGCATCGCTTGATCTCGCGGAAGCCGGCTTTAAGGTTTACTTACTCGATCGCGCGCCGGCAATCGGCGGACGGATGGCGCAGCTCGACAAGACGTTTCCGACGAACGACTGCGCGATGTGCATCATGTCGCCGAAACTCGTCGAGACGGGACGCCACCTCAACATCGAAATCATCACGACCGCGGATTTGGAAAAGGTCGAGGGCGTACCGGGTAATTTCACCGCAACGATCCGCCAGCATCCGCGCTATGTCGATGTATCGAAATGCACCGGCTGCGGCGACTGCGCGGCAAAGTGTCCGATCCCGATGCCCGACGAATTCAACGCCGGCATGGGCACACGGAAAGCGATCTACAAACTTTATCCGCAGGCGATTCCAAACGCGTTCGCGATTGAAAAGCGCGGCACCGCGCCCTGCCGCGACGCGTGCCCCGCGCACCAGCGCGCGCAGGGATACATCGCGTTGATCCGCGAGAAACGGTACGCGGACGCGTACCGCGTCATTAAAGAAGACAATCCGTTTCCGTCGATCTGCGGACGCGTGTGCGTCGCCAAATGCGAGAGTGCATGCAATCGCGGCACACTCGACGCGCCGGTGGCGATTCGGGATTTGAAGCGGTTTGTGGCGGATTGGTATTGGAATCAGTCGACAATCGCCAGTCAACAGTCGCCAGTAAACCCATCTCCGATTTCCAACGTCCAATCTCCAACTTCAATAATTGCAATCGTGGGTTCGGGTCCTGCGGGTCTCACGTGTGCGGCGGACCTAGCGCGGCAAGGTTACCACGTGACAGTGTTTGAGGCATTGCCGGTTGCAGGCGGCATGATGCGCGTCGGCGTGCCGAACTTTCGTCTGCCGCACGACCGCGTGCAGAAAGAAATCGACGACACGCTTCGCGTCGCGCCTGGCATCGAGTTGAAATTGAATACACCCGTCGACGATGTGGAGAAATTATTCGCCGATGGCTACCGCGCGGTCTTTTTCGCCGCCGGCTCGCACAAAGGTCGCAAGCTGCCAATTCCGGGCGCAGACCATCCGGACGTGATCGTGTCGCTCGATTTGCTGCGCGAGGTGAGTCTCGCCTTGGAGCAGACGAAAGACGAACAACGAACAACGAACGATGGTACTCTTTCGTCCTCCGTCCTCCGTCCTTCGTCTGTAGCTGCGAATCTTAAATCGAAAATCGAAAATCGTCGCGTGCTCGTACTCGGCGGCGGCGCGGTTGCGGTGGACGCGGCAACGACCGCGCGGCGGCTCGCCGCGTCGAGCGTCGCAATGGCGTGTCTCGAATCGCGCGAGGCGATGCCGGCAACCAAAGAAGACCTCGAGCAGGTGGAGCAGGAAGGCATCGGCATTTATCCGTCGCGCTCGTTCAAGCAGATCGTCGTCCGCGATGGGAAAATCACCGGCGTCGAGTGCGTCAACGTCAAGTTCATGCAGTTCGAGAAAGACGGACGGCTGACGCTCGAGACGTACCCGAACACCGAACACCTCATCGAATGTGACAGCGTGATCTTCGCCATCGGCCAAAGTCCAAACCTCGCGCCGATCCAGAATGCGCCGGGCGTTGGGCAGAGTAAGCGCCGCACCGTCGCGGTCGATCCTGAGACGCTCGCGACGGGTCGTCCCGGTCTCTTCGCCGGCGGTGATGTAGTCACCGGCGTTGGTTTCATCGTCGATGCGATTGCCGCAGGGCACCGCGCGGCGCAGTCGATCCACCAGTATTTGACGGAAGACAGAAGACCGAAGACGGAGGCGGACAACACATCCTCCGTCCCCCGTCCTCCGTCCTCCGTCGTCAAACCCTCGCGCGAAGAGATTACCGCAAAGATCGAAAGCGGCAAAACAGCGGTGCGCGAACGAACGCACACCGAGTGGCTTGCCGCAGAAGAGCGCGTCAAGAATTTCGACGAGTTCACGCGCGCGTTCACGGAAGAACAAGCGGTCGCGGAAGCGGAACGCTGCCTCGCGTGCGGCGTGTGCTCGGAATGTCTCGAGTGCGTTTACGCATGCCGCGCCGGCGCGGTAGACCACGCGATGGTCGAAGAGACGCGCGAACTCAACGTCGGCGCAGTGATCCTCACACCCGGCGTCGAGCCGATTGATCTGCGCGCGCTGAACTATCGCCCCGAATTCGGCTACGGACGCTACCCGGACGTCGTCACGTCGCTCGAGTTCGAGCGTTTCCTGTCCGCGACCGGACCGACGCAGGGCGTCGTCGCGCGACCGAGCGATGGCAAACATCCGAGAAAAGTCGCGTGGATTCAGTGCGTCGGTTCGCGCGATTGTGCGCGCGATCAGGGCTACTGCTCATCGATCTGCTGCATGTATGCGACGAAAGAGGCAGTCATCGCACGCGAGCACGCCGCGAACATCGAGCCGACGATTTTCTATCTCGATCTGCGCGCGTACGGCAAGGATTTTGATCGATACATCGAACACGCGAAGAGTCAGGGCGTGCGCTACATCCGCTCGATGGTCAGCGCGGTCGAGCCGGGCGAGAACGGCAATCTGCGCGTCCGCTACGCGCTCGACGACGGACCGAAGGTCGAAGAGTTTGACCTGGTTGTCCTCTCGGTCGGCGTCAAGCCGAACGCGGAGACGCAGGCAATGGCGCAGCGGCTCGGTCTCTCGCTTAACGAATACGGTTTCTCCGATTCGATCGCGTTCGCGCCAACCGCGACAACGCGCGAGGGCATCTTCGTCGCCGGCACGTTCAGCGAGCCGAAGGATATTCCAGAGACGGTCATCGAAGCGTCAGCCGCCGCTGCATGCGCGTCGCGCTTGCTTGCTCCTGCGCGCGGGACGCTTGCGCGCGTGAAGACGTATCCGCCCGAGCGCGATATATCGGACGAAGAGCCGCGCGTCGGCGTGTTCGTGTGCCACTGCGGCATCAACATTGGCGGCGTCGTGCGCGTGCCAGAGGTGGTCGAGTACGCCAAAATACTGCCGGGCGTCGTCTACGCGGAGCACAACCTGTACACGTGCTCGCAGGACACGCAGGCGCGCATCAAGGCGCGGATTGAAGAGCATCATCTCAACCACGTCGTCGTCGCGAGTTGTACGCCGCGCACGCACGAGCCACTATTCCAGGACACGCTGCGCGAAGCCGGGCTGAATCCGCATCTCTTTGAACTGGCGAACATCCGCGAACAGGACTCGTGGGTGCATCGCGGCGACCGTGACGCGGCGACGAACAAGGCGAAAGATTTGGTGGCGATGATGGTCGCGCGCGTGCAACGAAACAAGCCGCTCTATAGACTTGTCTTCGATATCAATCCGCGTGCGCTCGTGATCGGCGGCGGGCTTGCGGGCATGACAGCGGCGTTAACCATCGGAGATCAAGGGCACGATGTTTTCTTGATCGAGCGTGAAGCGGAATTGGGCGGCAACGCGCGGCATGTCCGGTATTCAGTAGTCAGTAGTCAGTATTCAGAAAGCAAAACCAAGTGGTGTGATGTGCAGGCGATGGTGGGTGAGACAATCGCGCGCGTGCAGGCGCATCCACGTATCCATCTTTACACGCGCGCGGAAGTATCCGAGTTGTCCGGCTTTGTCGGACGATTCAAGTCGCGCATCCACGTCGAAGGCAAGCCAACCGACGTCGACATCGAACACGGCGCGATCATCGTCGCCACCGGCGCGCGCGCCGCTACGCCGAAAGAATATTTGTATGGACAGGACGCGCGCGTGATGACGCAGCAGGAATTCGAGGAGAAACTTTCCAATCTCCAACTTCCAACCTCTAACCTCCATTCCGTCGTGATGATCCAGTGCGTTGGCTCGCGCGACGACAAACGACCGTACTGCTCGCGCATCTGCTGTCAACAGGCGATCAAGAACGCACTTAGGGTGAAGGATGAAAAGCCCAGCGCGCAGGTTATCGTCTTGTACCGTGACATTCGCACATACGGATTCAAGGAAGACGCGTATCGCGCGGCGCGCGAAAAGGGCGTGCTGTTTCTTCGCTATGAACCGAACGACAAACCGCATGTTTCTATCGACGATGACAAACTGCGCGTGACTGTTTCAGCACCGTTCGCGCCCGGCGGCAGCATCACGCTCGAACCCGACCTGCTCGTTTTGAGCGCAGGCATCGAGCCGGAGAAGAACACGCCGCTCGCGCAGTTGCTCAAAGTGCCGCTGACGCAGGACGGTTTCTTCCTTGAAGCGCACGCAAAATTGCGCCCGCTCGATTTCGCCGCGGACGGTATTTTCCTCTGCGGCTTGGCGCACTCGCCGCGCACGCTGGAAGAATCGATGGCGCAGGCGCAGGGCGCGGCGATCCGCGCAGTGGCGTTGCTCTCGCACAAACAGCGCGAGGCGGTGCCGATTGTCGCATCGGTGAACGAACGCCTGTGCGCGGGCTGTGGTCTGTGCGTCGAAGTGTGTCCCTACGCGGCACGCGCTCTCGATGAAGACGCACACGTCGCGCGCGTGAATGCGGCACTGTGCCAGGGTTGCGGCGCGTGCGTGACGGTATGTCCGAATGGCGCGTCGCAGCAAAAAGCGTTCGAGATGCCGCAGGTGTTTGCGATGATCGAGGAAGCCATAGGAGTTGGAGCCGATGTCTGACAACAGCTATGAACCACGCATCGTCGCTTTCCTGTGCAACTGGTGCGCCTACACGGGCGCCGACCTGGCGGGCACATCGCGCCTGCAATATCCGCCGAACGTTCGCATCATTCGCCTGATGTGCAGCGGCGCAGCAGACCCGGTTTACGTTCTGAAAGCGCTGCTCGATGGCGCGGATGGCGTGTTCATCGGCGGGTGCCATCCGGGCGATTGCCATTACCAATCGGGAAACTATAAAGCGCGGCGGCGATTTGCAGTCCTGCAAGAAACGCTCGATGAACTCGGCTTCGACAAAGAACGCGTGTGGCTGCGGTGGATCAGCGCAAGTGAAGGCGCGCAATTTGCTGAAACAATCCGCGAGATGACGGCGAGGTTGAGAGAAAAAGCGCCGCGGAGCACTCGGGTAATGAGCCAATTTGCCAATGAGCCAACGAGCCAAATTGGAAGTTGAAACTTTGGCTGATGAGTAAATTGGGCAATTGGCTCATCGGAGGTTGCATGCCCGGCTTGAACCCAGTTGATGTGAAATGTATAGAGCGCATCCTAAACATCGTTCTCGACGAGTCGCGGCCGCCGGTCGCGCGTTGTCGACTGCTGTCAAGCGGCTTGGCGCCGTACCACTCACTCAAGATCGATGAAAACATCGCGGGATTCAAGGGCTGCATCGGCTGCGGCAATTGTATCGACGCGTGCCCGGTGATCGCACGTGAGCCGCGCCGCCAGCAAAAGACGCCGCAGCGCACATCGTTCGCGCTCGAAGCGTTGGTGGCGGATGATTGCGATCGCTGCGATAACTGCATACTCGTCTGCCCACAGGTCGATATCACGATCAAGCATTACATTGTCAACACGCGGATGGTAGAAGGGATGGCGCGGCTGCTCAAGAAGATCAATGGTGATGAGGAAGCCCTTTTTGCATTTATGATTTAGGATTTCAGATTTATGATTTGCGACTACATCCAATCTTAAATCATAAATCTGAAATTCGGAGAGTACGATGGATCAGTCAAAATTCATTGACATTTTCATCATGGACAAGCGATACGCAGTTCCCGCATCGCTGACGATTATGCGCGCGTTTGAATATGCCGGCTACAAGATGATTCGCGGCGCGGGATGCCGGGGTGGATTTTGCGGCGCGTGCGCGACAGTGTATCGGATGACCGGCGACAACCGATTGAACGTCGCGCTCGCGTGCCAGACGGTCGTGCGGGACGGAATGCGGCTCGCGCAGATTCCATCGTTCCCGGCGAACAAGATGCGGTACGATTTCGCTACGCTCGACGCGGACGGAGCGCGCCTGCTGGAACTCTATCCCGAACTCGGGCTGTGCAAGGGTTGCAACACCTGCACCAAGGCATGCCCGCAGGAATTAGAGGTTATGGAGTACGTCGGCGCGGCGCTCCGCGGCGACGTGGCGCGCGCGGCAGATCTGTCGTTCGATTGTATCGCGTGTGGACTGTGTACCGCGCGCTGTATCGGCGAACTGACGCCGTACAACATCGCGCTGCTGGCGCGGCGGCTTTACGGCGCGTACCTCGCGCCGCGCTCGCCGCACCTGGCAAAACGCGTGGTGGAGATCAGCGCGGGTAAATGGGATGCGCCGATGAAGGAATGGAAGGCGCTGCCGCTGGATGAATTGAAAAGGCGGTATAACGCGCGGGAGATTGAGAAATAAGCCAAAGGTGCCAAACAATCCAAATATGCCAAAAGGTTCTTTGGCAACTTTGGCTCATTTGGCGGATTTGGCATGTTTGAGGTTTCGATGGATTTCTCGCTTTCCGAAGAACTTGGCATGGTTCGCGACATGGCGCGCGAGTTCGTGACAAACGAATTGTTGCCCATCGAGCGCGAGGTGCTCGTCCGAGCAAAGGGTGGCATGCGCGGTGCGCCGATTCCGCGCGAGAAGTACGCTGCGCTAACGAAAAAGGCGGTCGATCAAGGACTGTGGGCGATGACCGCGCCGGAGGCGTTGGGCGGCGGTGGATTGAATGCGCTGGGCGCGTGTCTGGTCGCGGAAGAGCTAGGCAAGACGTTTGTTGATTTCGATTTCGGCGATATTCCGCCGATCTTGTTCGACGCGAATCCCGAACAACGCACCAAGTATCTCAAGCCGGCAGTTGCGGGTGAAACAAAAGTTGCGTTCGCTCTCTGCGAACCTGATTCGGATGACATCAACACACGCGCGACGCGCGATGGCGACCAATGGTTGTTGAATGGAATGAAACTCGTGGACGAAGCCAACGTTTATCTGGTGTTTGGACAAACCGACCGCGGTATAACTTGTTTTATCGTCGAGAACCTGGCTGCCCAAGACGGCATATTGATTCTGAAAGATGTCTGCGTACGCCTACCGAATGTGCTGGGCGAAATCGGCGGCGCGGTGGCGCTGGGGAAGAAATATCGATACGCGCGAATGGTGCGCGCCGCCGCGCGCAAGGTTGGTACCGCGGCGCGGCTGCTAGAAATGAGCGCGCAGTACGCGCGCGATTGGAAGGCGCTCGGTCAGCTGTTGGCGGTGCGACCGGCGGTGCGGCACGACCTGGCAGATATGGCAATCGAGATCGATGCCGCGCGCTGGCTGGTTTATCATGCGGCATCCGGGATTGACGAGGGCAAGGGCGCACGCGAACCAGCGCCGCGTGCGTACCTGTTCGCATCGGAAATGGTGGAGCGCGCGATCGACCGAACGATCGAAATCTACGGCGGACCGGCACACACCACCGATTTACCGATACTGCGAATCTACGGCGCGAAGTTGAACGCGTCGAAGAGGGTGATAGAACTGCAACAGCTACGGATTGCGAATGATCTTGTGACCGCATAGCCCCTTTACGACGGTTACAAATCGATGAGCACAGGTTTGTGAGGGAGGTGTACGATGGCAATTCAATCGATTCTGCAAGTGAAAGATGGGGACACGCTGGGAGCGGTGCGCGGTTTTTTGAAGACGCTTCTGGAAGAACGTGTGGTGGACAGTCTGCTCGTGCCGCTCGAAGTGCCAAGTCCAGACCAGGTGTCGCCCATTGTCGTGCGTGAACCACGGCAGCTTGACACGGCGAACCCGCTCGCGCCGGTGATGCGCATCAACGCGGCAGCGGTGGTCGCGCACATCCAGCGAGAAGAAGGCGCGTCGCGTCTGGGTGCGGTCCTGCGCCCGTGCGAACTGCGCGCGGTGATCGAACTGGCAAAGGTCGAACGCATCGATCTCGAGCAGTTGATGCTCATCGGGATTGATTGCATGGGAACGTACGAACCCGATGCGTACGCGCAACTCGCGCGCGCATCGGCGGATTCGCCCACGGACGAAATGCTCCGCTGGACGCGCCAAGGACCGATCGCGCCGTATCGGCTGCGCCACGCGTGCCAGATGTGCGAGCATTTTACGGCGGAGAACGCGGACATCGGTATCGGCTTGATCGGCTTGAATGTGCGCGAACGTCTATTGATCCAAACCGACGACCCAATCGCCGCGAGGCTTCATTTGCACGAGGGCGATACCAATGGACGACAGAAGGCAATCGCACGACTCGCTTCAATTCGCCAGCATCGCCGTGAGCAAGCGCTGACCCAAGCCGAGCAACTGCTACACGACCTACCGTCTGTGATCGGCTTGCTCGCGTCCTGCACGGCTTGCGGGGAATGCATCGGCGCTTGTCCGTTCTGCGGCACCAATGCGTTCAAGCCCCAACCAATCAAGGAGCCAACCGACCGTCTGCGCGATTGGTCTCGCAACAAGGATCAAATGGCGCACGAGCGCGCCAACGGTCCTTTGAGCGAGATTATCGAATGGGGACGCCGCGCGGCGTCATGCGTGAGCTGTGGAATGTGCGAATCAGCTTGTGCGCGCCACGTTCCACTTACCGCGATTCAAGGCGTGATCGGTCGCAAGGTACGAGAAGAATTCAAATATGTTCCCGGACGCCAGACTGACGAAAGACTTCCGTGGGCTATTGCGTAACAACGATGATCGGATAATCGGCGGAACACAAACTCTCGTCACTCGAGGTTGATATGATTCGCGGTCTCTGGCAAGTCACAGATGGCGATCCACTTGGCGCGACCCGCGACTCGCTGCGCGCCTTGTTCGACACGCACGTGGTCGATGCGTTGCTGGTCCCGGTTGAAGGAGCACGCGGCTCAATTATGCCGGCGCTGGTCAAGAACGCCACACGACTCGATCGGGCGAATCCGTTCGCGCCGGTGATGGCATTCAACAGCGCGCGCCTTGTCTCAATGCTCACGCGTGATGCAACGAACGCGAAAATCGGCGTCGTCCTACGCTCGTGCGAAATTCGCGCGTTGATCGAACTGGTCAAGTTCAATCAGGCGAAACTCGACCATGCGATCATCGTTGGCGTGGATTGCTATGGCACGTTCGCGGTGCCGGAGTTCGCCGAAACGCTTCGAGATGTGCCTGACCTCACCGCACAGGTTTTGGCGTGCGCGCGCGGCGGGAGCGCGAATAGTTTCATGTTTCGCTCGGCGTGTGCGATGTGCGAGCACCCTGCGCCATCGCACGCGGACATTTCGATTGGTTTTATCGGCATCGACAACACCAAGACGCTAGCGGTCGATCTGCGCGACGACATCGCGGAGACAATGGGCATTCAGGCGGAGGCGCGCGTGATAGCGTTGCGCGACGCGGCGTTGGCGAATCTGATCGCTATGCGGACGGCGCAGAGCGTCGCGACGATCAATCATTTTCGTGCGCTGATGCGAAGCAACGGCGGTTTTGCAAGCTACTTTGCCGAGTGTCTCGAATGCACGAACTGCATGAACGCGTGCCCGATCTGCTACTGCAAAGAGTGCTTCTTCCGCACGGATAATGCCGCGCGGACGCCCCGCGAGCTGTTGCGCTTGTCAGAGCGGCAGGGCGCGCTGGCTATGCCGCCGGATGCATTCCTGTTCCAAATGACGCGGATGAATCACATGGCGACAAGTTGCATTGGCTGTGGCATGTGCGAAGCAGCGTGCCCGCATGATATTCCACTCACGGCGATGTTTCGCGCGGTCGGCGCGCGTGTACAAAAACTTTTCGAGTATGTACCAGGACGCGATGTGAACGAGAAACCGCCGTTTATGGAATTTCGGCAGAATGAATTGCAGCGCATCGGAGAAATGTGACGGTGATTGGGGCGCTGTGATATTGTCTGCGATGATTTTGCAAGACAGCGTCGAATTGTGGAGACATTGGCGGTTGCGTCAATCGCTCAGTCAGAAATCGCCTTGAGAAAGTGAGGTTGGAAATGGTCGTACTTCTTTTGGTTACAACGTTCGTCATCGCTTTCATTGTTGCGGCAATGGTGGCTTGGATTTTCAGCACGCCCATCAATCGCATTTTGGATCAGGTCGTCGGCGACGAACTCAGCCGCGCGTGGGCACGCTATATGCGGTTCGCCATCTTTGTCGTCGGAATCGGCGGTGGGGTGCGCGTGTGGGCATTTGAGAAATATATGACTGCACAAGACCCCTATGGAGGAGTCGTTCCTCTAACTTTGGATCGCTGGGTGCTTGAAATCTACGAGACGGTTATCGGAACGCTCTCGAGCACGGCGATGGTGCTGTTGGTCTTTTTCGTATTTGCTCTCATTGCCGTAGTCATCGTCCGAGTTTTTGAAATGAGAAAAGCCAAGAGCGAACAATAAAGGCGGGCTATGCAAAACAGCGCACTCGTGATCGGCGGTGGCATTGCCGGCATCCAATCGGCGCTCGACATCGCGGACGCGGGGTTCAAGGTTTACCTGGTCGAAAAAGAGCCGAGCGTTGGCGGACGAATGGCACAGCTCGACAAGACGTTCCCGACGCTCGATTGCTCCGCGTGCATCCTTACGCCAAAAATGGTGGACGTGTCGCGGCACCCGAACATCGAACTCTTGACCTACTCCGAAGTGACGAACGTGCAGCACGCAGCAGGCGACCCTTCGACCGGCTCAGGGCAGAGTTTTCGCGTGACAGTGAAAAAGAAACCGCGCTATGTGGACATTTCGAAATGCACGGGCTGCGGCAGTTGCGCGGAGGCGTGCCGGTTCAAAGGCAAAGTGGTGGACACCTTCAACGCGGGCATGAGTAAACGCAGCGCGATCTACGTTCCGTTTCCACAAGCCGTACCGCTGAAATACACCATCGATCCGACCCAGTGCATCTTTCTGACGCGCGGCGTGTGCGGCAAGACGTTTCTGTGTAAAGACGCGTGCAAAGCGAACGCAATCGACTTTACGCAGAAGGAACAATTCGTCGAACTGAACGTCGGCGCGATTGTCGCCGCGACCGGCTTCGATCCGTTCAACGCCGCGCTCAAACCCGAACTCGGCTACGGCACTTATCCGAACGTCATCACGTCGCTGGAATTCGAGCGGCTTTCATCCGCGTCGGGTCCGACCGCGGGCAAGATTCTACTGAAGGGCAAAGAGCCGAAAGAGGTTGCGTTCGTCCAGTGTGTTGGCTCACGCGATCAGACGACCGGCAATTTGTATTGCTCGCGCGTCTGCTGCATGATTACGGCAAAGCACGCGCATCTCGTCAAGGACAAGGTCCGCAATTCGACCGTGACCGTGTTCTACGCTGACATCCGCGCGTTTGGCAAAGGGTTCGAAGAATTCTACGATCGCGTGCGAGAGGAAGGCGTGAATTATCGGCGCGGCTATGTGTCCGAAATATACAAACGCGGCGAGAAACTCATCGTGCGCTCTGAAGACACTCTGATCGGCAAACCAATTGAGACGACCGCAGACCTGGTTGTCTTGAGTGTCGGTCTCGTTCCGCGACCAGAGACGAATGTCGTTGCAAAACTCTTAGGGCTGACGAATTCCGCTGACGGCTTTCTCGCGGAAGCGCATCCCAAGATGCGACCGGTGGACACGGCGATTGACGGCGTTTATCTCGCGGGCTGCGCGCAGGGACCGAAAGACATTCCCGATACTGTCGCGCACGCGAAAGCGGCAGCGGCAGCGGCGATCGTGTGGCTTCGCCGCAATGCCAGTAAACAGTATCCAGTATTCAGTAATCAGTCTGTACTGAATACTGTTCACTGAACACTGATTACTGAAAACTGGAGTCACTATGATTGACACCCAAGCCATCGTTGAACAATACGGTTTGACTGCGTGCATCCAGTGCGGCAAATGTACCGGCGGCTGTCCGATCTCGCCCAAGAGCGCGCTGAATCCGCGCGCGCTCATCTATCAAATGTTGCGCGGTGACGAGTTCGAACTCGTCGCGCGCGACGAGTTGTGGGACTGCACAACCTGCTCGACCTGCGGCTTGCGTTGTCCCAAAGGCGTCAAAGCGGTCGACCTCATCATTGGCTTGCGCGGGCAGTGGATCGAGAGTGGCAAGATTCCGTCGACGCTGCGCGCGCCGCTGACCGCGACGCTGAACCAGGGCAACCCACTCGTCCTGCCGCGCGAAGATCGCTCGCTGTGGGCAGACGGGCTGAACGTCAAACCAATGGCGGAGGGTGTTGAGATCGCGATGTTCACCTGCTGCGAAAACGCGTACGATCCGCGTGTTCAGCCAATGCCGCGCGCACTTGTCAACATCTTTCGTGCCGCAAATGTCGATTTCGGTACGCTCGGCTTGGACGAGCAGTGCTGCGGCAGCGAGATTCGCCGCATCGGCGAGTCGGGCTTGTTCGAGTACTTGCGCGACGACAATATTGACAAGTTCAAAACCACGGGCGTGAAGAAGATGGTGACAACCTCGCCGCACTGCTTTAACGTTTACAAGAACGAGTACGGCACGACTGGTTTTGCAGTTGAGCATTACACGCAAACGGTCGCGCGCTTGATCGATGACGGCAAACTGGAATTCTCAAAAAAGTTTGAAGCGACAGTGACGTACCAAGACCCGTGCTTCCTTGGCAAGCAGAATGGTATTTATGATGAACCACGTGCGATCCTGAAAGCGATTCCTGGCGTCAAATTCGTCGATATGGATCGCTCGCGCGAGCGCAGTATGTGCTGCGAAGGCGGCGGTGGACGCATGTGGCTGGAAGGAACGAACGCGAAGGTGCGACTCGCGAACGACCGAATTCAGCAAGCGCTGGAGACCGGCGCGAACGTCCTTGCGACCGCGTGCCCCTTCTGCTTCCTCACGCTCAGCGACGCGGTGATCGCGACCGGGAACGAAGAGAAGATCAAGATCATAGATATTCTGCAGATCGCAAACCAAGCACTCTGAATCAGTTTCAAATGGTTTCAGGTTGTTCCACCTGGTTCGTAACTTAACGACTTGAAACCCGCTGAAACAAGTTGAAACCAAACGAACTATGAAACCACGAATCGGTGTCTACATCTGTCACTGCGGACTGAACATCGCGAACACGGTGGATGTGGAAGCAGCGCGCGATTTCGCGAGCACGCTACCGAATGTCGTCGCGGCGCGCCGCTATACCTACATGTGCTCCGATCCGGGACAGGCGCTCATCACGAACGACATCAAAGAACTCAAACTGACGCACGTCGTCGTCGCATCCTGCTCGCCGCGGATGCACGAGCCAACGTTCCGCGCGACGATTCAAAAAGCCGGGCTAAATCCGTACGTGCTTGAGATGGCGAATATCCGCGAGCAATGCTCATGGGTGCACTCGGATCGAAAGTTGGCGACGCTCAAGGCGATGGACCTCGTCGCGTCCGCGGTCGCCAAGGTCGCGTGGCTCGTGCCGCTGCAAGAACGAGAGGTCAATGTGAGCCAAGCCGCGCTCATCGTCGGTGGTGGCATCGCGGGAATGCAGGCGGCACTCGACATCGCGGACGCGGGCTTTCAGGCATACCTCGTCGAAAAGCAACCGTACCTCGGCGGGCGCGCGGCGCAACTGTACGCGACGTTCCCGACGATGGAGCGCGTCTCCGATTTGCTCGCGCCGCTGATGAAACGTGTGAACGAGCATCCGAACATTCGCGTGATGACGAACGCGGACGTGCAGAAGGTCGACGGTTTTGTCGGCAACTTTCGCGCGACGATTCGTGAGCGACCGACGTTTGTCGATGCGACGAAATGTGACGCGTGCAGCAAGTGTATCGACGCGTGTTCGGTTTCGATGCCCGACGAATTCAACGCGAAATTGACGACGCGCCGCGCGATCTATCGTCCAACCCCGGATTCGCCGTTTGTGATCGACGAGCAACGATGCACGTACATCCAAGATCACGTTTGCTTGACAACTTCCTCCCCCATCTTCGACAGAGGAGGTGCCGCGTGCGTCACCGCATGTTCGCAGAACGCCATTGATTTCTCGCAGTCCGAGAAAATGAGCGAAGTGAACATCGGCGCGATCATCGTCGCAACCGGCGCGGCGACGTTCGACGCAGCAAACAAGCCCGAACTGGGATTCGGTACGTACGCGAACGTCATCACGTCATTACAATTCGAGCGGCTCGCCGCGAGACCTGAAGGGTTTGGTAGACCCTTCGGGTCTGTCAAGGATGTTATTTTCATCCAGTGCGTTGGCTCGCGCGACCAGACGACCGGCAACCTCTACTGCTCGCGCATCTGCTGTATGGTCAACGCGAAGCAGGCGCACATCGTCAAGGGGAAATTCCCTGACGCGAGAGTGACCGTGTTTTACGCCGACGTGCGCGCGTTCGGCAAAGGACACGAGGAATTCTACGACGCCGTGCGCAAGCAAGGCGTGCGCTATCGGCGCGGTTATGTGTCCGAAGTCTTCAAGCGCGACAATAGAATCGTCGTGCGCGCGGAAGATACACTGATGCAAAAGTCGGTTGAAGTCGAAGCCGACTTGGTCGTACTTGGCATCGGCTTGACGCCGCGCGCGGAGACGGACGAGATTGCCAGTCTGCTCGGTTTGCCGCGTTCGGGCGATGGCTTTTTGCTCGAAATCCATCCCAAGTTGCGCCCGGTCGAAACCGCGGTCGACGGCGTGTTCCTTGCGGGTACGTGCCAGGGACCGAAGGACATCGTGGATACGATCGCGCAGGCGCGCGCGGCGGCATCGTCCGCGCTTGCGCCGTTGTGCCGCGGCAAAGTGAGGGTTGAATCGGCGACGGCGTTTGTGAATGAAGAGGTGTGCGCCGGCTGCGGCTTGTGCGTGGCGACATGTCCGTACGGCGCGCCCGCGCTGAATCCGCGCACGGGCAAAGCGCGCGTGAACGCAGTATTGTGCAAGGGTTGCGGCGCGTGCCAAGCCGCCTGCCCGTCGAAGGCAATTCAGGTGGTGCAGTTCACGCCGCGTCAAATCATTTCGGAGATTGCGGTATTGGTTTGAGCCCTAATATCCGCACTCCGTATCAGTTGAACTGGAGGGCAACCATGTTCGATATCCAATTGTCTGCCGAAGAAACAGAAATGCTGCGCAAGATTCTCGAGACGTACCTTTCTGATCTCCGTGTGGAAATTGGCGGGACCGAAGTCAAAGACGTGCGCGAGACGCTGAAACAGGAAGAGGAATTCATCAAGGAACTATTGCGTCGTCTCCAAGTCGAGGAAGCGCGCTCAGAGTGAGTGGAAACGAGTGCAAACCATGCAGAATGCGACTTACCGGGTTTTGGTTGTGTTAGGCGGTCTGGGTTCGCTGATTCACGCCGAACGTGCCGCGGAACTCGCGTGTCATCTCTGCGAAGGGCGCGACGCCACACTCATTTTCGTCTATCCGATCATCGTCCCGCTGGCATTGCCGCTCGATGCGTCGCTGCCGGACCAGGAACACGACGCACGCGATGCGATTGAACGTGGAATGTTTGTCGCATCTCAGCGCGGCTGCAACGCTCAGGCGCGCGTCGTTCGCCATCGCCACACCGCGGACGCAGTGCTTGAGCTTGCGCGCGTTGAGCAGGTCGAGAAAATTGTGCTCGGCGTCCATCTCAATTTGAATGTTCTGCGCGATTATGATAGAGCCGAGACCGTTGAAGAGGAGATCTTGTGTCGCGCCGAGTGTGAAGTGATCGTGGATCGCGAGCCGATTGCGGCGTAGAAGAGAAGGGTCCGATGTACACCCCCGAAATGCTCGAATCGATTGCCAAGGTCGAAGCCAGCCGCGCGCGGCGGATGAACGAGCGTTTTCCGAATCTCTCGCCTGAAGCGCGGCAGGAGATCCTGAAGAAATTTCATCCGGACTATGTCGAATCCGCCATGCGGACGCTACGCATCGGCGCGAACAAGGGCGGCAAGACACCGAACGAACTCGCCGACGTTTTGGAAGCACGCCCACTTATCGATCCGAACGAGTTCGATCTGACACGTGTGGATATCGAAACCGATGTGCTGATTATCGGCGGCGGTGGCGCGGGTGCGAGTGCAGCGCTCCTCGCGCAAGAGAACGATGCGGACGTCGTCCTCGCGACCAAGCTACGTTTCGGCGATGCGAACACGACGATGGCGCAGGGCGGTATTCAGGCAGCTGATAAAGAAAACGATTCGCCCGCGCTCCATTACCTCGACGTGATCGGCGGCGGCGGATTTGCGAACGATCTAGATCTGGTGGAAGCGCTCGTCATGGACGCGCCAATGGTGATTGCGTGGCTCGAACGACTCGGCGTAATGTTCGAAAAGACGCCTGAAGGCGAGATGATCACAATTCACGGCGGCGGTACGTCGCGCAAGCGGATGCATTTCGCGCGCGACTATTCCGGCGCGGAGATCATGCGCGTCCTGCGCGATGAAGTCCGCAACCGCGATCACATCCGCGTGATCGAATTCGCGCCAGCCATCGAACTGGTGATGAACACACGCGGCGAATGTGGGGGCGCGATCCTGCAAAATCTTGAAACGAACGAGCATCTCCGCGTGCGCGCCAAGATGACGATCCTCGCGACCGGCGGTGGCGGTCGTTTGCATTATCAGGGGTTCCCGACGACGAATCACTACGGCGCAACCGCCGACGGTCTCGTGCTAGCGTACCGCGTCGGCGCGAAACTCGCGTTCATCGACACGATGCAGTACCACCCAACCGGCGCGGCGTACCCCGAACAAATCCTTGGACAACTCGTCACTGAAAAAGTGCGCGGGCTGGGTGCGCAGGTCTGCAACGGCGACGGCGAGCAGTTCGTCTATCCGCTTGAGACGCGCGACGTCGAAGCCGCCGCGTTCATCCGCGAGTGCAAGGAACGCGGACGTGGCGTCAGTACGCCAACGGGACAGGTCGGCGTGTGGCTTGATTCGCCGATGATTGATTTCATCATCGGCACAGGGACGATCGCCAAAGAATTACCCGCGATGATGCGGCAGTACAAGCGTTTCGGCATCGACATGGTCAAAGAGCCAATTCTCGTTTATCCGACGCTGCACTATCAGAATGGCGGCGTCGCGATCAAACCGGATGGCTCGACGAACGTGCCGAATCTTTTCGCCGCGGGTGAAGCCGCCGGTGGCATCCACGGACGCAATCGGTTGATGGGCAACAGTCTGCTCGACATCTGCGTCTTCGGTCGACGCGCCGGCGCGGCAGCGGCACAACGCGCAAAAGAACATACCAAGGGCGCGACGCTCACGCTCGACCACGTCGAACGATGGAACAGGGAACGCGCGGAGGTGGAGTTGACTGACGGTCGCGTCGCGCCCATGATTTTGCCGGACTATACGCGGCATGTGAGATAGACATCGCCGGCAGGTTAAAACCACGGCAAAGTCGTCCGACTCGACGTATCAGCAAACGTATTTCGATGTTGAACTAGTTTCGCGAGTATGTTAGACGAGGGGTGGAGCAAGATGAGCAACGCCGCTCTCTGGGCTCGAACATCAATCTACAAAATGTCCTCGTCATTGGCAGTCGTGAAGCGGCTTGCCTCGGCGAGAATTTTTTCTTCCGAACCAAGGATCTCGACCATGCCAGATGTAAATCCGTTGATCGCGATTCGCGACAAGGAACGCGCGCTCGCTCAAGAGATTCGTGCGGCACACGAGTGCGCTGACGCGCGGATTGCCGAAGCGCGAGTGCGTGCCGACGCGATCAAGAGCCAAGCCGAACGTGACGGCATGTGTGAAGCTGAAGCCCTGTATCAAGATGGACTCGGGCGCGCTCGCGCTGAGGCGAGCGAAATTGAAGCGCGCGGAGAGGGGGATGCCGCAGCGCTGCATGAGGTGGGACGCGCGCGGCTTCAAGAAGCGATGCAGTACATTATTCGTTTTGTGTTGCCGCGCGAGGCAAATGAGCCAATGTGCCAATAGACGACTCACATTGGTTGGCTCATTGAGCAATTGGCTCATTTAGGAGATGCGCTGTGCTCGTACAGATGACCAAGGTTCAGATCATCGGCACGCGCAATGTGCTGGACAAGACAGTTCGCGTGTTACACCGCGCTGGTGTAGTGCAGATCGAAGAAAAGCTGCCGGTCGTCGAGCCGCTGATGCTTGAGGCGGATGCCGCGCGTCAGCGTGACGAGATCACCTTGCTGCTCGCGCGTCTCGATGCTTTGCTGGCGCTGATGCCCAAACGTCCGCAGCCAAAAACGGTCACCACGCTCTATGAGAGCCAAGCCGTGCGCCCAACTGCCGACATCATTGTCGAGGTAAAAAATGCGCTCGCACGCCTCGACGCTCCCGCACAAGAACTCGCGCGGCAGCACGACCAGCTCGAAGCCGATCAGGTGACGCTACCGCGCTACGCCAAGACGATGCGCCAGCTGATGCCGCTCGCCGCCGAACTCGCGCCCATGAAAAACTATGAGACGGTCGCGCTGCTGGTGGACCGCAAGTTTAGCGCCGTCATCGACATGCTGCGCGCTCATCTGCCCGCTCTCACGAACGAGCAATTCGAACTCGTCTCGCGCGACATGGACCGGGAGACGACCGCCGCCATCTTGGTTTTCCCGCGCGAGCATTCCGCGGCGATCAACTCACTGTTGGGTCGCGAAAGCATTACCCAGGTTCGCCTGCCGGACGAATTGACCAATGTGCCGTTCAGAGAGGCGCTGGCGACCATCGAGAACCGGCTGGCGACGATTCCACAGGAACTGGAGAAGATTCATCGTGACCTGGATACGCTCGCCGATGAGTGGCGTACGCGACTTGCGGTCTGGAGTGCAGTATTGCACGATCAATTGCAGGAACTGGAGGTGCGCGAGCGATTCGGCGCGACGCAGTACACGTTCGTCGTCGTCGGCTGGATGCCGCACCAGCGCCTGCCCGCGCTGCGCGACGCGCTCGCGCGCGAGGTCGGCGACGAAATCGTGTTCGAGGAACTGCCGTTGAATCCGCGCGAGCGCGAACACGCGCCGGTCGTCCTATCGAACCCGCGTCCGGCGAAACCGTTTGAATTTTTGGTGCGCTTGATGGCGCTGCCGCGTTATGGAACCATTGATCCTACGCCGATTATGGCGATCTTCCTGCCGATTTTCTTCGGCATGATCCTGGGCGACGTGGCGTACGGTTTGATCGTGCTTCTCGGCGCGTTGTATCTCCTGCGAAAAGCCAAACCGGGTGGATTCCGGAGTCTGCTGATAGTGATGATTTACTGCGCAGTCTGGGCGATTGCGTTTGGATTTTTGTACGGTGAATTCTTCGGCGAGCTTGGCGAGGAATTCGGCATGCATCCGTACTTTAATCGCGGGCAAGCAGTCATTCCGCTGTTCGCGTTCTCGATTGCGCTGGGCATTGTGCAGATCGGCTTGGGTTTCGCGCTCGGCATTTATCAGGCGATCAAGCTGCGCCAACGCCACGAATTGCTCGACCGCGTCGCCAAGGTACTCGCGCTCATCGCTATCTTCGCGATGGTCGCGACGGCGGCGGGGCTTTTGCCGAAAGAACTGATGACGCCTAGTCTCGCGCTGCTGATTGTCGGTACGGTCTTGCTGATGTACACCATCGGCTGGATCGGACTACTGCTCGCGCCCATCGAAATCCTGGGAACCCTCGGCAACATTCTATCGTACCTGCGCCTAGCGGCGATTGGCTTGTCGTCGGTGTACCTCGCAATGGTCGCGAACAAGATCGCCGGAATCTTTGGCAACATTATCATCGGTATCATCGTCGCGGCGCTGTTCCACGCGCTCAACATCGCGCTGGGCATTCTCAGCCCGACGATTCAGTCGCTCCGCTTGCACTATGTCGAATTCTTCAGCAAATTCTACGAGGGTGGAGGCGCGGATTTCGCGCCGTTCAAGCGCGCCGGAATTTCTTGATCGATGGGCGCGCAAGCGTAACGGAGGAGAGATGGAAGCCGGTTTATTAGCGATTGGTGCGGGGCTTGCAGTTGGCTTGGCTGCCATCGGCACCGGGTTGGCGCAGGGGCGCATCGGTTCAGCGGGCGCGGGCGCGATTGCCGAAAAACCCGAGTTGACGGGAACCATGATTGTGCTCCTCGCGATTCCCGAAACGATGATCATCCTGGGTTTTGCGGTTGCCGCGATCATTTTGCTGGTGAAGTAAGATGCCGCTAGAGCACATTTTGCGTGCCCTGCAGGCGCAAGCCGATGCCGAAATCGAACGGATCGACCGCGCGGCTGATGAAGAAGCCGCGCAGTTGATCGCCGAGGCGGAAGTCGCAGCCGACGCGATCCGCGCGCGGCATCGCGCCCGCGTGGAACCCATGCTCTTTTCCGAAGCCGCCGGTTTGCGGAACCAAGCCAGACTGGCAGCGCTGCGCGCCACAGCGAACGCGCGCGAGGATTTGATCAATGACGCGTTCGCCCAAGCCGCGGAATGTCTCTCGCACATCCGTGCATCGAAGCAATACCCAGCCATCTTTCGTGCGCTCGCGCGCGAAGCGGTCGAGGCATTGGGTGACGACTCTTCGGCTGACTCGGAGAGTTTGACCGCGCGCGTCGACCCGCGCGACGTCGAGATCGCGCGCGCCGCTTTTACTGAAATGGGCGCATCCGCGGAAATCGAAACACGGTCGATCCCACTGGGTGGCTTGGAAGTGACGACGCGCGACGAACGGATCGTGATCGTCAACACACTCGCCGCGCGGGTTGAACGCGCGCGCGGCGTCTTGCGAGGTCCCGTCGCGCGCATTCTCACCGAGCCACCGCCATCGGAAAAAGAATGGACAACGAGTACGACTATGCCAACGCTCGCTTGAGGGCGATGAAGAGTCGTTTGCTCACGCGCGGTGATTACGCGGCGCTGTTGGACGAGCCAACCATCGTCGAGGTGATCGCGCGGCTGACTCACACGGATTACCAGGCGGAGATCGAAGCCGCGCTCATCAAAACGACGGGCTGGGCGTGTTTGTCCGAAGGGTTGCGGCGTCATTTCTCGCTCATGCTGAACCGGGTCACGGGTTTCTTCAGCGACACGCCGCTGCATCTGTGGGAGATGCTGATCGCGCGTTGGCAAGTGTTCAACTTGAAGACAATTCTGCGCGGGCAGGCGCATCACATCGCCGCCAGCGAAATCCTCGACGCCGTGATCCCGGCGGGTGAGCTGAAAGAATCTGATTACACCCGGCTGGTACAGCAGACTTCAGTGCGCGCCACGGTAGACTTACTCGCCACCTGGAACCACCCATGCGCGCGCCCGCTCACGGAGGCGATGCCACGTTACGCCGAACGCGGCGATCTTGCAGAACTTGAATTGGCGCTCGACCGCGCGCGATATGCCGACGCGTTCAGACAACTCAAGGAGTTGGAAGACGAAAGCGCGGCGATGGTGCACGCGACTCTGCGCGCCGAAATCGATGCCGTGAATATTCTTACGGTGCTTCGCCTGAGCGAGTGGGGTGGCGGCGCGCGATTGATGCAGCGGTACGGCAGCGCCGCGCCGGCGCGTCTTCTCATCCGGGGTGGCAGCGCCGCGTCGCAAAAGTTGGATGCATACAAAGAGGTCCCAGCGGTGGAGCAACTCGTGCGGGAGCTAGGTGACACCAGTTTTGGCGATGCGTTGTCGCGCGGCATGGCGCGCTACGGAGAAAGCAAACGGCTTACCGCGTTCGAAGACGAACTCGACGCGAAACTAACGCGGCAGAACGTGGCGCTTTTCCATCGCAACCCCCTTTCGATTGGCATTGCGATCGCGTATCAGAGTGCGCTTGTCAACGAGGCGCGCAACCTGCGCGTGATTGGACGTGGCAAAGACGCGGGTTGGACGCGCGAAGAGATCGAAAAGGAACTGCGACTGTGGCAAAACTGACGGTTATTACCAACCCGTCGCTCGCACCTGGCTTTCGGCTCGCCGGCGTCGACGTGATCGCCGCGGAAGATCGCGCGAGCGCGCACCGCGCGCTCGTGCGCCTGATTGACGAGGGCGAAGCCGGCATCATTGCAGTGGATGCGCCGTTCCTGGGCGAATTGGACTATGCAACCACGCGGCGCATCGAAGAAATGGTCAAGCCCGTTGTCGTTTCGCTGCCCGCGGGCGGGGACGTTTTGCCCGAGCAACGCCGCAGTCGCCAAATCGCTGAGTTGATTCGGCGCACGATTGGAATTCGGATGACGTTTCGGGAACAAGACCGGTGATGACCGACGGTAGACGGGGGCAAACGTCGTCGGTCTTCCGTCTCCCGTCCTCCGTCGGGCAGAGAGCAGCTATGCAGGGAAAGACTATTCGCGTCGCGGGACCGGTCGTGGTAGCTGAAGGTCTTACCGGCGCGCAGATGTACGAAGTGATGCGCGTCGGCGCGATGGGACTCATCGGCGAGGTCATTCGCCTTGAAGGTGATCGCGCAACCATTCAGGTCTACGAAGACACCTCTGGCTTGCGCGTGGGCGACACCGTCGAAGCGACCGGCGCGCCACTGCAAATCGAACTGGGTCCGGGTTTGCTCGGCAGCATCTTCGATGGCGTGCAACGACCGCTGCCCCTCTTGCGCCAACAAGCCGGCGATTTCATCGCGCGCGGGATCACCATGCCGGCAATCGATCGATCGAAGAAATGGGAATTCATGCCGACGGTCCGCGCCGGCGATCTCGTCGGACCCGGCGACATTTTGGGCACGGTCGCCGAGACATCGCGCTTACCGCATCGCATCCTCGTTCCGCCGACCATCCAGGGGATCGTGGAGGAGATTCGCGCGGGCGAGTTCACGGTGGACGAAACCATCGGAACGATTCGCGCGACGGGTAATCACGACGCGACGACTCCAATTCAACTCACGCAGAAGTGGGCGATGCGGCACGGTCGCCCGTACGCGCGCAAGCTCGATCCCGACACGCCGCTGCTCACCGGACAGCGCGTGATCGATTCGTTCTTTCCGGTGACGAAAGGCGGCACCGCGATCATTCCAGGCGGATTCGGATCGGGCAAGACGGTCGCGGAGCAAACGCTGGCAAAGTGGGCGGATGCGGACATTGTGATCTACGTCGGCTGCGGCGAGCGCGGCAACGAAATGACCGAAGTGCTCGCCGAGTTTCCGCGGCTCACCGACGCGCGCACGAACGAGCCGCTGATGCGGCGCACGATTCTGATTGCCAACACGTCGAACATGCCGGTCGCCGCGCGCGAAGCGTCGATCTACACCGGCATCACGCTCGCCGAGTATTATCGTGATATGGGCTACGACGTCGCAATGATGGCGGACTCGACGTCGCGCTGGGGCGAAGCGCTGCGCGAAGTGTCGGGACGCCTGGAAGAAATGCCGGGCGAGGAAGGTTATCCCGCCTACCTCGCGACGCGCCTCGCCGAATTCTACGAACGCGCGGGACGCGTCGTAGCGCTGGGCAAAGATGAGCGTGTCGGTTCGGTGACGGTCGTCGGCGCCGTGTCGCCGCCCGGCGGCGATTTCTCCGAGCCGATGACGCAAAATAGTTTGCGTGTCGCCGGTGCATTCTGGGGACTGGACACCGGGCTGGCGCGGCGTCGACATTTCCCGGCGATCAACTGGATCACGAGTTACTCGCTGTACGACTTGCGAAAGTGGTTCGTCGAAAACGTTGCGACGGATTGGGAGGCGCAAACGGGTGAGGCAATGGCGCTGCTACAAGAGGAAGCCAAGCTGATGGAGATCGTGCAACTCGTCGGCGCTGATGCGCTGCCGGAAGACCAGAAAGCGCTACTCCAGGTCGCGCGCATGCTGCGTGAAGATTACTTGCAACAATTCGCGTTCCACGAGATTGACGGCTTTTGTCCACCCAAGAAACAGTACTGGATGCTGCGCGCGATTCTGACTTTTCACGACGAACTAATACGTGCGCTGAAACGGAGCGTGTCACTCGAACGCGTAATCAAGGCGAGCGCATCCATCTCGCAGCCGATTGATACGGGCGGTGTTCCCAGCAAGATGCAGGAAAGTCCCGCGGGCGGACTAGAGAAAGCTGTTGAACCGGGCAGCGTGCCGCAACACCCAGGCGACCACGGAACAGCGCTCGAGCGCGCGATGCGGCTGCCGGTCGTCGCCGAAATCTCGCGGATGAAGGAATGGGAGCACGACAAGGCAGAAGCGCGCGGACGCGCGCTGATCGAGGAGACCGAGCGCGAGCTGAGCGCTTTGCGCTAGTGGACGGTGGGTAGTGGTCAGATAAACTATTCACTATCCACTATCCACTGACCACTTGGCATTGGACGGGCTATGATTCAACCACCGGCATTATTCACCAAGCAGTACCGCACCCTGTCGTACGTTTCGGGTCCATTGATTTTCGTCGAGCGCGTACAGGGCGTGGGATACGGCGAGATTGTCGAGATCACGAGCACGGGCAGCGTGACGCGCGCTGGGCAAGTCCTCGAAGTGAGTGGTGATCGCGCGGTCGTGCAGGTGTTCACGGGCACACGCGGGCTTGATGTGGACACAACGCGCGTGCGCTTCACCGGCGAGGTTGCGCGGCTCGGCGTATCGACCGAGATGCTGGGGCGTACCCTCAACGGCGCGGGCGAGCCGTTGGACGGTGGTCCAGCCATCGTACCCGAAACGTTTCTCGACATCAACGGCGAGCCGATCAATCCGTACGCGCGCGATCATCCATCCGAGTTCATCCAGACCGGCTTTTCAGCCATCGACGGATTGAACACACTCGTACGAGGGCAAAAGCTGCCGATTTTTTCGGGCTATGGCTTGCCGGCGAATGAGATTGCCGCGCAGATTGCCGCGCAAGCCAAAGTGCTCGGCACCGGCGAGCGGTTCGCCGTCGTGTTCGCCGCGCTCGGCATCACGCACCGCGAAGCGTCATTCTTCATTCGCCGGTTCGAAGCGAGCGGCGCGCTGGATCGCACCGTACTGTTTCTGAACCTTGCCGATGATCCGACGGTGGAGCGATTGCTCACGCCGCGGGCTGCGCTGACGACGGCAGAGTACTTGGCGTTTCAGCGCGATATGCACGTTCTCGTCATCGTCACCGACATGACCAACTATTGCGAGGCGCTGCGTGAGGTCGCGACGGCGCGCGAAGAAGTGCCGGGTCGGCGCGGCTATCCCGGTTATATGTACACCGACCTTGCGACCATTTACGAACGCGCCGGGCGCATCAAGGGCAAGCTGGGTTCGATCACGCAGCTCATGATTCTGAACATGCCAGATGACGACATCACGCATCCGATTCCCGACCTGACCGGGTATATCACCGAAGGGCAGATCGTTCTCTCGCGCGATCTGCATCGGCGCGGCATCTATCCGCCGATCGACGCGCTGCCGTGTCTCTCGCGCTTGATGAATGCTGGCATCGGCGCGGGCAAGACGCGCGAAGACCATCGCGGCGTCGCCGATCAATTGTATTCTTTCTACGCCCAAGGACGTGACTTGCGCCGGCTGGTCGCGATCGTCGGCGAAGCCGCGCTGAGCGAGGAGGATCGCCGCTATCTGGACTTCGCCAACACGTTCGAACAGCAGTACATTGGGCAGGGCAACACAAACCGCGACATCGAAGAAACGTTGAGCATTGGATGGAAGCTGCTAGACGAATTCCCCGCGACCGAGTTGAAACGCATCAAGCGCGAACACATTGAGACATACCGTTTGACGAAAGACGAAGGTTGGACAACCTCCGTCCTTCGTCACGAGTAAGCCAATGGAAAATGTCAGCCCAACCCGAATGGAATTGCTCGCGATCAAAGGACAAATTGGCCTCGCCGAACAAGGACGTGACCTTCTCAAGGAAAAACGCAACGCGCTGCTCAAAGAGTTCATGAAGATTGCCGACGCGATCATGCGCAGCAGCGATGAGCTGGAGCAAGCCGCGACGGAAGCGCAGCGTGCGCTTGTGCGCGCCGAAGCGCTGGACGGACCAGAAGCGGTTCGCTCCGCTGCATTCGCCGCGCAGAGCGAGTTATCACTTTCCGTCGAAGGCGCGTTCGTCATGGGCGTGCCTGTGCCGGTCATCGAACCGAAGAGCGCGGCGCGTGTCGTGATCGATCGCGGGTATAGTCTCAGTGGCACTTCCGCGCGCATCGACGCCGTCGCCGACCGCTTTGAAGAGGAGATCGACGTGTTGGTTGAGCTGGCGGCGAGCGAGCTGCGTCTCAAACGTCTGGCGGAAGAGATTCGCAAGACCAGCCGCCGCGTGAACGCATTAGAGAACAACTTAATTCCGCGCCTGCAGTCCCGCCGGGTGTACATCGAGACCATTCTGGAGGAGCGTACGCGTGAAGATATCTTTCGATTGAAGCACGTCAAGCGTACGCTCGTTAAGAAACGTGCGTTGGAGGAGGCGGGTTGCGGATCGCAAAGCGAGCGGAAACCAACATACTCTTACGGGGCGCCCGTACGGGCAGGTCGCAGGCGTGTACGCTTGCAGTAATGCGTCGCGCAGCGCCTGCTGTGGTGTAACGCGGGGATACTACGCCGAGGCAAAATCCTTGGAATCAGTCTATCATGTAGGCGGATTGTGTGACGATTCGTCGACTCCAAAGAAGAGATCGAACAATCTCGTGTCCTCGGCGGGCCACTCTTCGACGATGATGGCGACATTTGCAATCTGGCTGAGCAATTCCGTGGGCAGCTCGTCGATGGCTTGGCGCACCGCGCGATCAAATTCACCTCGGTTCATCGCCGACATTATAGCACGAAACGCCGGCGGCAACGAAGACATAATTGCTCGCGCGCCAGTCATTGCGCGGTTGCGCCTCGCTATTCTTGCCCTTCGGCTTGTACCGGTCGAGTAGTTAGGCGCGCCCACCCGGCGGCAACGCCCATCACCGCGATACTTACACCTGCGCCAACCAACACCAGCGAAAGTTCGCCCTGCCATTTCGAGAACAGCGCCGCCGCGCTGCCCAGCAGCCACGCCGATACCGTCGCCGCGCGCGACGGCGAGTTTTTCAGCCACGCCACCAACAGCATCACAGCCAGCGCGGGCGCGATGAACGCGCCGAGCACATCGAGAAAGACGAGCAACTCACGATCAAAGCGCAGCGCGCCGAACACGAAACCGAACACGACAATCAGGAGCGCGCTGCCGCGCTTGCCCAGCGGCAAAAACGTCGGAATGGCGAGACCGCCGGAGTGGAAACCGGACATGACCGGCGCGATCACCGAAATGATCAGAAACAGATTGCCCAGCCAGGGCGAGTGACTCTGCGACAAAATATCGGCGATGTTGTAATCGCCCGCGGCGCGATAGACGAGCGCGCCAATGAATAGGAAGACCACAAGCGGGAGACAAAGCGACAGCCCCGCTTTCACGACTTCGCTATCGCTGTCAAGATCCCAGGAAAAATCCCCTGAGCGGAGCGCAAAGAACAGCCCGTAATTCACGATGCTGAGGATCGCCCACAACGACGGCGCGATCTCGATACTGCTGGTTCGATCAGGCGCCCACGCGGTTCCGACCGAATAGAACGTGAAGATGGCGACGACGATAGTCGAAATCGCCGTGAGCCAAACGAGCGAGTTCCAGCGGTCCAAGCCGGCGGAATTCACAACGAACAAACCCGCGGCGACCAAAAGCGCGCCTACGGGACCCGGCAAATTGAGCAGCGTCGCCGCGGCAAATCCCGCCAAGCCCACGTAAAAGCCCACAAAGCCCACCGCGCCGAGCGCGACCACCAGGTTGAAGAAAATCGATCCGATGTTGTTTCCGAACGTGCTCACCGCGCGTTCATTCGAACGCTCGCGGCGGCGGCGACTCACCGCCGCCTGCGCGACGGTGACTCCACCCAGCACAAGCGCGCCCAGCGGAATGAGAATCAGCAGGGACTTGAGCGGCAGATTCGCGGCAAGCGCGCCGCCCACCGTAAAAGTCCCTGGTCCCACGCCAATTCCGATCCAGACGCCGGCGCGTTGGTGCCACCGTATGCCCGTCCGATGTACTGGAACCGCGTCACTCAAAGCGCGCCGTCCAACGCTTTCAATATTTCGTCCGTGTGCATCACCCAGCCGAGCGACGCCGCCATCGATTTGAGCGCCCAGCGATGCATCTCTTCGCCGTCCATCGTGTCGACGCCTTCCTCGGCGATGACGACGCGAAAATCGCGATTGGTGCTCTCGAACGCCAGACAGAACACGCAGGTGTTGGTGTTCACGCCGCAGACGATCACCGTGTCCACGCCTTTGGCGCGCAAGACGAATTCCAAATCGGTGCCGAGGTAAGAGCTGTACCGCTTTTTGGTATCGACGCGAATATCACGGTCGTCCCACAGTTCGGGGATGACTTGCGTGCCGGGCTTGCCCTGCAAGTTGTGCTTGAGAATGCCGCGCCGCGCCTTGGTCGGGTCGTCGTTGATCGCCTTCCAGAACGGATTGGCGGCGATCTCGTCCGAGTTGCGGTACTGCGAGACGACGTGAATCACCGGCACGCCGCGCGCGCGCAAACCGCGCAAGAACGGCGCGGTGTCGCGGATGACGCGCGCCGCGCGATCCGGCGGCAGCGGCACCGTCGCGACAGATGGATCGAGATGGCCGCGATGCAAATCGACACAGACAGCGGCGGTTGTTTTTGGATCGAGTTTCATGTATCCACCTGTGGAAGTTGGATGTTGGAAGTTAGAGATTGGAGGTTGGAATGAGTGCCTTTCCAACTTCTAACCTCCAATTTCCAATCTCTATTTTTTCGGAATGACCGGCAGCAGCAAGTACGACCGCCGCGCACCGCCGCCGAAGAGCGTGTGCACATTGTCGAAGATTTCGCGCGGGCGGTCCTGCGGATTGGTGTGCGTGAACGGTCCCGAGCCGCGGAATGGATTGACGAAACTTCCCGGCTGGCGCGACTCGCCGGCGCGTTCGAAATCCTTGCCTTGAATCGTCAACGCGATCCGGCAACCAGCGGGGATGACGATGCAGGTGGGCCAGATTTCCACGTCGAGTTCGATGACCTCGTCCTTCGTCAACAACTGTATCTCGTCGTGCGTGTGGTACGGACGGTACTTGGTCGTGAGCCGCGCGTCGAGCTTGCGATGCGACGCGCGCAGCCAGCCCTGCCCAATCGGCGTGTGCGGATCGAGCGCGCCTTGGAAATCGACTTCTTTGCCGTTGGGATCGAAAACGCGCAGCGTGGTGAACACGTCCGCATCGATAGTTGAAGACGCCAGGAACAGTTTCACCGCCACAGGTCCGGTAATTTCCGTCTCTTCTGCGAGCGGCGCGGTCACGAACGTCACACCATCGCCGAGCGCCCGATATTCAACCTTGCTCTCTTGTGTAACTGATTCCCACTCAAGCATGCGCCGCGAAGGATCGAGGTAGAGTTCCGTCCAGCGTGTGCGCGCGAGGGGCCACTCGTTTTCGTGTCGTTCCACGAACTTGTCGATGTGGCGAATTTGAAGTTGCACGCGCGGCTGCTTATCCCAGCCGTTATCGATGCCTTTGAGAAAATAATCGAAGAATTTCTTCTGAAGCTCGCACCCATAATCCGTGTAGAAATGCGTCCAGTGTTCCAGCCCGTGCGCCTCGAGCCATTTCTGCTTGGACGCGGCGCGGACGAATCCCTCATAGTTGCCGCGCGGATGAAGACCCTGCCCCGCCCAATTCGCCGCCGACAAAAATGGCACGGTTACTTTCGACCAATCCGGCGAACGTCCCTTGTGGAATTCATCATCGAGCGGATGAGAGAGCGCGAGATCGATGTCCGCGCGATTCTGCGCAAGTTCCTCGCTCGTCAGCGTCTCCGGACCGGACACGAGCAAGCCGCTGTTGGGATCGACAAAGCCGCGCTTGCCGAGACCGTGCTGCACCGTCTCGACCTGCTTGATGTACCAATTATGCCAGAAATCAGTCAAGATGCCGCCGTGCCGGAACATATCGCGATAATAATCGTTCGCGCCTTCCCAATTGCACATCGCCGCGAGATGCGGTGGCTGCAGCGCCGCGACGTGCCACGCATTCATCGCATAGTACGAAATGCCGTTGATGCCGACCTTGCCGCTGCTCCACGGCTGCACGCCCGCCCATTCGACGCAGTTGTAGAAATCCCGCGTCTCGCGCGGCGAAAAGCAATCGATCACGCCCGGCGAGCGCCCCGCGCCGCGCGAATCGACGCGGACGCAAGCGTACCCGTGCGGCACCCACTTTTCCGGATCGACCACTTCCCAGTTCTGGTACTTGTTGGTCGATCCCGCGGTGATGTCCGGATGTTCAGTCTCCATCACGCGCCACTGGTCCGGGTAGCCGACCTGGAACGGCAGCCCTTTGCCGTACGGACCATATGTCAAAATCACCGGATACTTGCCGTCTTGGATCGGACGATACACATCGGCGCGGAGAACGATGCCATCGTCCATCTTGATCGGCACGTCCCAATCGATCCGCATGCCGTCGGCGACCGTACTCTTTTCTCTCATCTCTTCGCCCACATTTCCTCCAAGACAAAATGCAATTCGCAACCTCTGCTAATGCTTCAATCGCGCCAACGACGGAACCGGCGCGCACGCGGAACAGAGCTGAGCCGCCTCGCCCAAAAGTTTGACCGCCATCTTCGCGCCGGCATGATAGACAATCGAGCAAGACCCATCGAGGACCTGTTTCGAATAGACTCGATTCAAAAGCGAGCAGCGCGTCGCGCCCAGTTCTTCGTCGAAACGCTGATGCAGAATCCGGGTCAATTCGCTCGCGCACGTATTGTCTTCAGTCGCCTTGGTTCTGCCGTAAAGGTAACTGACGAGCATCGCGCCGCTGTTCAGCGCGCCGCAGCGGTCGCCATAACCGCCGCCCCCGCCGCGAAAGCCGGTCGAAACGCGCAGCATCTCATCCGACAACTCCACGCCAATCGCCAGCGCCACCGCGCGCAGCACGGATTCGGAACAGTGAAAACCTTCGAGACGAAATTGGTTGGCGCGCTCGCCCGCCCAATTCGCCAGTTCGTCGAGCGTGACCTGGCTCAGGTCCGGGCGCGTCATCGCGGCGACGGTTGCGCCGAGCGAACCGGTCGGCAGAATACGCTGTGAACTCGCGAGTTCCATAGTTGCCTCTGCTAAAATCGTTTTGTCCACGAAGGACACGAAGAACCACGAAGGGTTTATCTTTGTGTCCCTTCGTGCCCTTTGGAGAATTTCATCCCGTGCGCAGGTGCGACATCACACTTTGAATCGTTATCGGCATCACCGGCGGCGGCGTCAAACCAATGCGGAGCAGTGTTTCGCGCGTGATCTCTTCCGGCGCGGCGTTCGCCGGCAGATGCGTGACTGCGTCTTTGACCGCTGCATCGACGCGATCGAGGTAATCCAGCCCGGCTTGAATCGTCGCCGGGATTTCGTCGCCGACGAATGGCTGGTCCGAGTGCGCGCAGTAAAGCGTCTTGACGCCGCGCAGCGACAGCAACCGGCGCATCGACGCACGCGACTGTTGCAAGTCGGCGTACAGCGGCAGACCGCCGACCGGCTGGATGGCATCCGCCGTGATCAGCGCGCCGTCCATCGGACAATAGAGCGACATGGAACCAGGGGAATGACCGGGCGTGTAAATGACTTGGAGCGTGACGCCACCGAAATCGATCTCGTCTCCATCCTGCAACTGCCGCGCGACGCGAATCGCCTTGCCCGCCATCTTGTCAAAGCCATAGATCGGTCGCTCGCGAGATTGCGCGCCCAAATCTTCGATCCAGCGTGTCGCCGCGGCGTGGCACGTAAAACGCGGCTGCCCGCGCTCGGCGAAAAAACCGTTGCCGCCAATGTGATCAGGATGTTCGTGCGTGTTCACGATCCACGCGACATCTGCCGGCGATTTGCCGAGCGCGGCGAGTGCATCCACGAGACCTTGCTGGTAGCCCGCCGCGCCGGTATCGACAATTGCGATTTGCTCGCCGACGACAATGTACGCGTGGACGAAGCGATCAACCGATTTTTCCGCGTTCAGCGGCAGGACGAACGAAAGGCGGACGGGAAAGATGTTGGGGCGTTTCATGAAACGCCCTTACCGACCGGTTTGAATTTCGGCTGTACGCGGCGATAATTCTCCACCACCTCTTCCGATGTTTTGCCGGGGAAAAAAGTGCGATGCATACTCGTCGACGCGCAGCCGGGGAGAAAGATGCCGCGCGCCCGATGTTCTTCCGCGCAATCGCCGACGACAAAGACGTACGAATGCGGCGGGTTGTTTTCGAGATGCGTCGGCACGACAGCATTTTTTCCGATGATGAACGTGACCTTGTCCACGTTCTCCATCAGTTTCGGATTCGCGAGATAGACATCGATCCCGGTGCGCGTGAAATGCAGACAGCCGTCGCAGGTGCGCCCCATGTACACGTCGATCTTGGGATCGAGTCCGATGGGGTTGATGTTGCCGCGCCGAAATGGGCGGCGGACTTGATCGATGGGCGTGCCGACCACCTCGATCTGATCGAGCGATGCGACGCCGAGTCCTTCCATTTCTGCGCTGCGCAGCATCGGCACATCGTGCTTCGGCTCGAATCCCATGATCGCCGCGCCGACCGTGTCCGCCGCGACCGGATCGCGGCTGGCGATGAGCACGTTGAAATCCTTGATCAAGTCTTCCGGGAACGGCGAGCCCGGTCCCTGTCCTTGCATCGCCCACAGCCCGTCGATGATCGACAGATGCGGGCGCATCACCTTGAGCATATCGACCATTTTCGGGTGCATGTCTGCGCCATGGTTGCGAATCGCGTCGTGCCAGTCTAGACTGCCCTGGTTCATTTTCATCGTCAGCGAGACGCTGGTGAGTTTGTGCGTCTTCATCTTGGGCAGATAGATCAACACGTCCGCGTCCAGCATCGTCCGCGCGAGATCGACCGGTTTCAAAAGCACCTTCGCGTCCGGCACCTGGACGGCGACGCGCTGGTCTTTCTCCAAAGCCAGCACGCGATCCGCGCCGCCGCGCAGTGCCGCCGCGCCAACGCCGGACACCTCGAATGCCTCGGTCGTGTCCGCGCCAATCGAGCTGCGGTCGGCGACGACAAGTTCACGCGGCTTGGTCTCGGCGCGGATGAGCCGCATCAACGCTTCGACGACGCGCGGGTCGGACGCGATGCCGGAATCCGGCTTCGCCGCCCAGCACGCGTTCGCGCGCACGACGACCTTGTCGCCGTCTTTGATAACCGAACGCAAACCGCCCACCGCGTCGATGGCTTGCTTGAGCATCTGATAGACTACGCGGATACTCGCTTCGTCGTAGTTTCCCGGCGTGCCGGGAACTTGGTCACGATGGATTACGGCTACAGTTGCCTTTTCCATTCTTCAAACAGTCCTCGTCCGCGAATTACGCGAATCAACGCAAAATATAATTAGCGCGAATTCGCGTAATTCGCGGACAATCAAAGTAGCAATTTTTCCTCAAACGGCGCGCGCGACATGACGTGCGGCTCGCCGTCGGTGACGAGCACCATCTCTTCGAGGCGAACGCCGCCACCGCCGCGCACGCCTTCGACCCAGATCAGCGGCTCGACCGCGAACGCCATCCCGGGCTGGAACTCGAACACCGGCGCGCCTGGCAGCGTCTCGCCGATGTACGGCGGCTCGTTCGCGCCGATGCCGATCCCATGCCCGATGAAGAGCGACAGGAACCGGTTGCCCAAATTGTATTTGTTCGCCGTCTCGATAATCGCTTGCGCGGCGTCGCGGTTCGTACAGCCCGGGCGCATTTTATCGATACCAGCGCGCAGCGCGTCGTGTACCGCGGTGAAGATTTCCTGCTGCTGGCGCGACGGCTTACCGCAGATCGTCGTGCGCGCCACGTCGCCAAAATAACCGTTCCACGCCGCGCCAATGTCGATAAACACAATGTCGCCGTAACGAATGAGTTTGTCGCTGCTGATGCGGTGCGGCGGTGCCATGTGTTCGCCCGACGCGACGAACGGCGTCATCACGTGCGCGTACTCGCCGCCGAGCCGGAAGAGTGTCCGCATCGCTTCGCCGGCGACATCGCACTCGCGCATTCCCTCCGCCACTGCCGCGACGCCGGACGCGGTGACGGCATCGGCAAGCGCGGTCGCCTCTTCCAGCAGCGCGATCTCTTCCGGCAGTTTGATGCGCCGCGCGCGCTGCATCGGCGTATCGCCGTCGTCGATCATCACATCGGGCAGATACCGGGCGATGAATTGGACGAGCGCCGTGTTCGCCTCGTCCATTCCGACGCGCGCCCGCGCCAAGCCGTGTTCGCGCAACACCGGCGCGAGAATGTCGCGCACGAATCCCTCGATCAGCGCGCGCTCTTCGATGATCGGAATCGTGTGCGCTTCGGCGATCCACGGCATCGTCCGGTCAACGCGATCGCGCTCGCCGCCGGAGCAAAAGAGGATTGGCGATTTATCCGCGACGAGCAGCGCGCCGTTCAGCGCGGTCGTTTTGCCGGCGATGAGCTGCGGGCGCAAGTCGGTGAGGTAGCGGACGTTTTCGTCTTTCCAGACGAGGAGCGCGTCGAGCTGCACCGCGTCTCGCTCGGCTTGCGCCTTGGCGACTCGCTTGCGCCGCAATGCCGCGAAATCGGTCCGCTCTTCGTAATTGACGTGCGCCTGCCCGCGCGCAAAATGATCCATTTTGAAAATTGATTAGCCACGGAATCACACAGAAACACATAGAAAATTACTGTGAGATTCTGTGTGCTTCTGTGGCAAATTACTTGCGCGCACCGGGACCCGGCAAGAACTTGCCCCAGCCCGGCGCGCCGACCGGCTTGCCGTTTTCCGCGACGAGTTTGCCGCGCACAAACGTCTTAACCGGCAATCCCTTCACGCGGCGACCTGCATACGGCGTCCAACCGACTTTGGCGACGACGTCCTCGTCGCGCAATATTCTTTCGGCTTTCATATCCACCAGTACAAAATCCGCGTCCGCGCCGATATTCAAATTGCCCTTGCGCGGATACAGTCCGTAGACCTGCGCCGGCAACATCGACCGCGCCGCGACGACGCGCTCCAAACTCACCTTGCCCTCGTTCACGCCGGTCAGCATCATCGGCAGTACTGTTTCGACGCCGGGAATACCGAACGGACACGCCCAAATGTCCGTCAGGCCTTTCGATTTGTCGGCTTTCGTGCTCGGCGCGTGGTCGGCGACAAGCATATCGATCTCGCCAGCTTGCAGGCGTTTCCACATCTCCTCGGTCGAAGCGCGGTCGCGCGCGGGCGGCGTGAACTTGTGCCACGGTCCCCACTGGTCGATCTCGTCTTCGGTGAGATAGAAATATTGCGGACAACTTTCGACCCACAGTTTCGCGCCGGCGGCGCGTTCGCGATTGATGAGGTCGAGCACCGCCGGATGGCTGGCATGCGCGATGACGACGCGCGCGCCAGCGATGCGCGCCAACAGCGCGGTGCTCGCGACCGCGAGCTCTTCCGCCTCGCGCGTGCGCCATTCTGGGACGCAGCGGAAGTCTTTGCGCCCCGCGGCTTTCAAGAGTTCCTCGTTCGCTTTTGTGATGAATTCGTCCTCGCAGTGAACCAGCGCGAGTCCGTCGAAGCGAGCCAGCGCGCGAAACGCCGTCAGCAGATCGCCGGGCAAGACCGCCGGCGCGCCGTGGAGATTGCACGTGAACGCCTTGAACGCCGACGCGCCCGCGCGCCACATCGGTTCCAGTTGATCGATATTGTCCGGCTGCAAGCCGCCAAAGAGCGCGTAATCGATCAGCCCGCGCGTCGATAGATAATCGATTTTTTCTCGGAGCGTTTTCGCGTCGAGGACGAATGGCAGACTGCGGTGATGCTCGACGACAGTCGTGACGCCGCCGACCGCCGCCGCGCCGGTGCCCGTCGTAAAATCTTCTTTCTCAGTCAAGCCGGGGTCCATCATGTGGACATGCGGATCGACTCCGCCGGGCAATACGTACAGCCCGGTCGCATCAACAACTTGCGCGCCTTCGCCGGTGCCGGACGCAACCGTGCCAGCCACGCGTCCATCGGCGACGAGCAGGTCGCCGCGCGCTTGGCCTTCCGGCGAAACGATTATCCCGTCACGAACCACGAGATCGAATTTCATTTTATCTCCATGGGATCGATCGGCTCAGTTGAGTCTTTTCCCCAATGCCGTCTCGAACAGAGCGAGAATGTTCTCTGCTGGCACGTCCGGTTGGATGTTGTGCACCGCGCCGACCACGTAGCCGCCGTCTTGATTCAAATCGCGGATTCGGCTCGCCGTCTCGGCACGCACCTCCGCCGGCGTACCCTGCGGCAAGGTCTTTTGAGTATCCACGCCGCCCCAAAATGTCAAGCGGTCTCCCACTTGTTTCTTCAGCGCCGCCACATCGCCCATGCCTTTGGCAGACACCTGGACCGGATTGATCCCGTCAATACCCATATCGACGATACTGGGTAGAAGCGGCGCGATGGCTCCATCGGTATGGTAGACAATCTTCGCGCGGGTCTTGCTGTGCAGAAACTCTACAAACTTGCGCAGACGCGGCTCCAGCAATCGACGGTACATCGGCGGCGACACGATGAGCCGGTCTTGCATCGCCATATCGTCAAACATAAAAACGACATCGATTAGATCACCAACTTCATCCAGAATCTTCCCGTTCGTCGCCATCACAATTTCGAGAATCTGATCGATCAGCGCGCAAATCAGGTCGGGCTCAAGGGCAATATCGGTGTACCATTCCGTAAAACCGCGCAGGAGTTGGCTGTGCTGAATGACCGTGCCGCTCAGCGACAAAACGATCGCCCGGTCATCCTCGGCGCGCAACGCCAGCGCGCGCTCGCGCACGCCGCGCGTATAGCCCGGGTCGTCCGGGTCGGGCCACGGATAATTTATCACATCCTGGAGCGTGATCTCGCCGCTGAGCGGCGCGTTGGCGATGAAAAAGGTATCGACGTTCGGCGTGATCCGGCGGATGATGCCCCATTCGTCCGTGTATGCGTCGGCGTGGTCGCTATCGGGAAAACTGTCCGGCAAGCCGGCTTTGAGCGGTCGCGTATCCACGCCCAGCAAATCGAGTACCGGCGTGTCTATCACGGCAAGCTGATTCATCCGGTCGAAGATCTGCGTTTCGCCCAATTCCAAATTCAGGAGACGCTTGAGACGTGTGTACGCTTTGGCTCCGATGCCGGAGACCACCGAGCCGCCGAGATCGATAGGCACGCGATCCGGCTGCTGATGTGAAAACGCCGCGAGCACGCGTTCACGGTGCGTCATCGATCTTGACATTTTTCTATTTGGCAACGCGCAACACGGTCCTGCCGACTACTTTGCCCTGCTCCAAGCGCGTGAACGCCTCGTTCACCGATTCGAGCGGCAGCACGTCGTCCACGACGTTTTGCACTTGCCCGCTCGCCAGCAACTGGATCGCATGCTCCAGTTCGTGTCGCTGCACATAGCGCGAGCCGACGAATTCGATTTCGCGCAGCACGTAATCGTCCGTCTGCACGCGCGCGAACCCGCCAACGATGTAACCGACGCCGACGACGCGCCCGCCACGCCGCGTCATCATCGCCGCATCGTGCAGCGATTCCGCGTGCCCTACCGTGTCGATCACGACATCCGCGCCCAAGCCCGACGTAAAATCGCGTACCATCGCGCGCGCCTCTTCGCCTCCCACCGCCCCTATCCCCGCCCCCACGGCGGGCGCTACTTCAAATCGCTCCGGACCAAAAACACCCGCCCCCCCCCGCGCGCCGGCCCCGCGCGCCACTTGAAGACTGTTCAGCCCCACGCCGCCAACGCCTTGAATCACCACCGTTTGCCCGGGGCGCACCTGCGCGCGTGTGACGACCGCGCGGTAACTCGTGCCCAACGCGCACGAAGTCGGCGCGGCTTGTTCCGGCGTGATGCCCTCCGGCAAGCGCAGCAATCGTTCCGCCGGTACCGCGAGGTACTCTTCAAATCCGCCGGGATTGGTGAATCCGACCCACGCGGTCAAATTCTCACACAGATTTTCCTGTCCCATCCGGCACATCGCGCACTTGCCGCACGACCAATAATTGTAGACGATCACGCGCTCGCCCACGCGAAAGCCGGTCTCCGCGCCCGCTTCCGCCACCTCGCCGCAGATCTCGTGTCCCGGCACGTGCGGCAGTTTCAGCGTCGGCGAGTACGCCATCTTGCCGTGCGCGGTCTTGTAATCGGAATAGCAGACGCCGCAGGTCAAGATGCGAATCAACACAAATCCCGGCTTGACTTCCGGGATCGGCACATCGATCAATTCGAGCGGAGCATTATAGTCTGTCACAGCCATTGCGCGCATGGTGAAATCTCCTGAGGTTCAGTGAACAGTATTGAGTATCCAGTATCCAATGTTCAGTATCCAGTGACTGAATACTGGATACTGTCCCACTGTCCACGGTCTCACTGTCCCACTGTTCAACGTGTTTACGCTACTCCCAGATACTTGCGCTTGATCTCTTCATTCACCGCCAACTCTTCCGGTTGTCCCTGGTACACGACTTGTCCGCGCTCGATGATATAGACCACGTCTGCCACTGCGAGCGCCAAGCCCACATTTTGTTCGACCAGGAAGATCGGAACGCCAGAAGACTTGAGCGCAAGAAAATCGTGCTTGAGCTGCTGCACCATAATCGGCGCGAGACCTTCGGATGGTTCGTCCATCAGGAGCAGGTCGGCGTTCGTCGTCAACGCGCGCGCAATCGCCAGCATCTGGCGTTCGCCGCCGCTCAACTGATTGCCGCGATGTTCCTTGCGTTCGGCGAGGCGCGGGAAGAGTTCGTAGATGCGATCCAGAGTCCAGTTCACGCGCGTGTCCGAGTGACTTTTGGGCGGACGGCTGGCAACAGTGAGATGTTCTTGCACGGTGAGCGATGGAAAGACGCGTCGCCCTTGCGGCACGAGTCCCAGTCCGCGCTGGGCGATGTCATGCGGCGCTTTGCCGACCAACTCTTCGCCGTTGTAAAGGATACTGCCTTGCCGTACGACCGGCGGCATCGTGCCCATGATGGAGCGGATCAGCGTCGTCTTGCCCATGCCGTTCCGTCCCAAAAGCGCGACGGCTTTCCCTTCCGGAATCGTCAGCGACACGCCGCGCAGGACGTGCGCGCCGCCGTAATAGCTTTGGAGATTGCGAACTTCCAACATGGTTAACCTGCCCCCAGATAGACTTCTTGCACCGTCGCGTTGACGCGAATCGCATCGGGAGTACCTTCGGCGATCACTCGACCAAAATGCAAGCAAGTCACTTGATCGACCAGCCCGAGCGCCAGGTCCATATCGTGCTCGATCAAAACGATGGTCAGACTCTTGGGCAGACTGCGGATCAGCGCGGCGATGCGCGTCCGTTCGACAGCGGAGAGACCGGCGGCAGGTTCGTCCAATAACAAGACTCGGGGACCGGTTGCCAATGCCAGCGCGAGTTCGAGTTGGCGCTGTTCGCCGTAGGACAGTTTTTGGGCGGGCAGGTGAGCTTTGTCCGTCAAGCCGGTGGATTGCAGCGCCGAGGTCATCTGTTCGTAGATCGCGCCCCGGCGCGGCAGCGTGCGATGAAACGCATATTTGATGTTCGATAAACCCTGCGCGGCGAGGAGGACGTTCTCTTCGACCGAGAGTTTCTGGAACACGTTCGTGATTTGGTACGTGCGTCCCATCTGGAGACCGACCCGGCGATACGGCGGCATCGCGGTCACGTCCTGACCAAACAAAATAATCTTGCCCTGGGTGACCGGCAATTCGCCGGAGATCAGATTGAAGAGTGTCGTCTTGCCCGCGCCGTTCGGTCCGATGATCGCGCGGCGTTCGCCAACCGGCACACGCAGACTGACTTGATCGACGGCGCGCAGACCGCCAAAGTCCTTCGCTACATTTTCAAGCGTGAGCGCAATAGCGTCATTGCTTTCGGTCATTATAGTTGAATCCTATCGAGAGTGCAGACATCTGGTCGGTCATTGCGAGGGCGGATTGCAAGCCATCCCCAACTCGCGGAATTCGCTTTGTCGCCGCTCCTCGCAATGACGAGACCACGCTTTGCCTTACTTTCGCACCCTTTACTTTTTGATTCCCTGGAAATCGCGGCTGTACACCGGGTTCTTCAAAAAGTCGGCTGGGTTGTACGTCCAGAACTGTGAGACGTTGGGCCAGGTGTACGTCACGATATTCCACAACCGCCCATCGGGTCGCTTTACCACTTTGCGAAGATAGACGTTCTCGATAGGATTACCGTACGAGTCCATCTTCTCAGGACCCATCGGCGTATTGCTCAGGTCGCTCGCCAACACCACTTTCATAAAGTTACTGGAGTCCTCGACGTTTCCATTAACTTTGGTGATCGCTTCGGTCAAAATGCGCGCCGCGGTGTACATATCCGCCGCGTAGTACGAGGGCAGTTTCTTGTACGCCGCGTCATAGTCCGAAACGAACGCTTGCGTCACTGGATCGTCGCGTCCTTCCGCAAAGTGCCCCACCGAGACGAGTCCCTCGGCTTCCGGTCCCATTCCGCCAAGCGCGGACTGATCCAACGCCGTCTCGTTCGTGAGCAACACGATCTTGCCTTTGAGTCCAAAATCGTTCCATGCCTTGACGAACTTGATCGCGTCGCCGCCGGATTCCTCGATGAAGACGACGTCCGGATTCTGCGCCTGAATCTGCGCCATGTACGGACCAAAGTCAGGCACTCCGATGGGATGCCAGATCTGGGTCAAGACCTGACCGCCCGCTTCGGTGAAGGTGCGAACAAAGCCGCCGACGGTCTCTTGACCGAAGGCAAAATCTTGCGCGACCGTGACGACTTTGCGATACCCTTGCTGGTACGCCCACTGCCCGAAGGGCTGAGTCGTCTGGCTGCTCGTCCACCCGGCGATGCGGATGACGTTGGGATAGCGGGTGCGTTGCGTCAGATCGTCAGCCGACACGATGGGGAAGAAGAACGGAACGGTGGGATGATCCTTGGCGTACCCTGCCAGCGCGAGACCGGTATTCGCCGCCAACGGACCGACGATCATGTTCACACCGCGTTGTTCGACGAGCAAGCGCGCCTTGCTCAACGTGGTGTCCGGATTCGCCGCATCGTCTTCGTAGTACATTTCGACTTGGCGACCGGCGACGGTGTACCCGTTCTTGTCCCACCACAGCTTCCAACCGTTGATCATACTCTGCCCATTTGCGGCAAAGTTGCCGGTCGTTGGCGCGATGATGCCGATCTTGATGGGACCCTTTCCGCTGGGCGCGCTGGTCGCCGCCGCAGTGGTCGGTTGTGATCCCGCGGTGGTTGGCTGCGCGGGCGCAGCGGTAGGTTGCGCCGGCGCGGTGGTTGGCAGCGGCGCGGCAGTGGGTGCCGCCGGCGCGGCGCACGCTGCAAGCGCAACCAGAACCAGCAGAGCGGTGAAAACGACAGTTGTCTTTCGCATTACTCCTCCTCTTTGAGTATATTCGCCCTTTCCTTTTCCTTGAGGGCAGCAAGGATCTTGCTCGGCGTTGCCGGCAAGTCGTAGATTCGGATTCCGATTGCATCGTAAATTGCGTTGACGATGGCGGGCGCGGTGGGGATCAACGAGGGTTCGCCGACGCCCTTTGCGCCAAACGGGCCGGTGGACACCGGCACTTCGACAATCGCCGTCTCGATCAGCGGCATATCGAGCGCGGTGGGCAGGATGTAATCTGTGAACTGTGGATTCTTCACGACGCCGTTTTCCAAAACCATTTCTTCCATCAAGCCGTATCCCAGCCCCATCGCCACACCGCCTTCGATTTGTCCTTCCACCAACAACGGGTTGATCGCCTTGCCGCAATCGTGCGCGGCGGCGATTTTCAGTACATCCACTTGCCCGGTTTCTGTATCCACCTCGACTTCGGCGATCTGCGTCGCAAAGACGTACGCTTCGTAGGGCTTGCCGTGTCCGGTTTCCGGATCGAGGAACGTCGTGGTGGGATTGTAGCTGCCTTCGCCAATCGGCGGACGACCTTTCACCAGCGTCGCTTCGCGCGCGACGGCGGCGACGGACACATTTCGGTCCGGAGAATTCTTGACGTAGATTTTCCCATCGCCCGCTTCCAATTCATCGGGACTCATCACATCGAGCATTTCCGCGGCGACTTGGAGCAATGTCTTTTTCGCGTCGCCGGCGGCGCGCTTGACCGCGTTGCCGGTGATGTAGGTGACGCGGCTCGCGACCGAACCTAAATCGAAGGGCGTCCGCTGTGTATCGCTCGTCACCATCGTCACGGCATCGTAGGCGATGCCCAGTTCCTCGGCGGCGATTTGCGCCAGCGCGGTTGTCGAACCCTGCCCTACATCGGTCGCGCCGGTCAGCACCACCGCGCTCCCGTCCTGATTGACCTGAACGAACGCGGCGCTGGGATTGGGGTAAGACGTAAAGCCAATCGGATAAACCATGCACGCGATTCCTTTACCGCGCTTTTTCATCCCACGCCACCTCTTTCTTCCATCCGATCAACTGAACGGCTTGACGCATCGTCTCTTTGAGCGGCACGCTTTCCAAGACCTGACCGGTCGGCAGAGACGACCCATCGACCAGCGCGTTCTTGAGCCGGAACTCGAGCGGATCGATGCCGAGTTTTTCCGCGATGTGATCGGTGTGAACCTCATGCGCGAATCCCAGCTGCGGCACGCCAAAGCCGCGCATCGCTCCGCCGATGCTGTTGTTCGTGTAAACCAGATAGCCGTCGATCTTGACATTGGGAATGCGGTACGGTCCCGCGCCGTGAATGCACGCCTTGCTCAACGTCGATTCGCCCCAAGAAACGTACGCCCCGGCATCGCTGACGATGCGCGCCTGACGCGCCACCAGCGTGCCGTCTTTCTTTACGCCGCTTTTGTATTTGACGATGTACGGATGCCGCACCGTCGTGGCTTGGAATTCTTCCTCGCGCGTGTAGACGAGCTTGACCGGCTTGCCCGTTTTGAGCGCGAGAAGGCAGATGTACGGCTCCATCGTGATTTCGTTTTTTCCGCCAAACCCGCCGCCCACCGCCGTCACTACCACACGGATGCGGTTCAATGGAATTTTGAGAATCTTGCTCAGATCGGTCGCGATCAGAAACGGTCGTTGCACGCTGCTGTGAACTGTCACCATTCCGCGTCCATCCACTTCCGCGAGCGCGGCGTGCGGCTCGATCGACGCGTGCTCGATCATCTGCGTCGTTAGCGTATCCTCGACGATTTCGTCTGACCGCGACCAGCCGAGTTCGATGTCGCCGTACCGAATCTTGATGTGCGAGGCGATGTTGCTCTCGCCGTGAATCTTGGGCGCGTCCGGTTCCATCGCTTGAACTGGGTCGAAGATTCCCGGCAGCGGTTCGTACTCGACATCGATGAGACGGAGCGCCTCCTCGGCGGTCTTCAGCGAGTCCGCCGCAATGGCTGCGATCGCGTCGCCGCGATAGCGCACCTTGTCCTCGGCGAGCAGCGGCTGATCGAGGTGCGTAAAGCCAAAGCGATTGTTGGGAACGTCCGCGGCAGTGATGACGGCGGCAACGCCCGGCAGATTCCGCGCGCGCGTCGTGTCGAGCTTTAATAGTTTGGCGTGCGGCAGCGCGCTGCGGAGCACCTTGGCGTGCAGCATTCCGCGGCGCGCCAGATCGATCCCGTATTCCGCTTTGCCGGTCACCTGGAGAATCGCATCGTGCCGCGGAATCCGCTGTCCGATGACGTGGGTCATGGGTTGCCGTCTCCTTGCGTCATCGCTTGCGCGGCTGCCTTGACCGCCTGCACGATCTTGGCGTAGCCGGTGCATCGGCAGAGATTGCCAGAAATGGCTTGACGGATCTCCGTTTCGGTCGGATGAGAATTCGCATCGAGCAGCGCCTTGGCGGAAAGCAGCATGCCAGGGGCGCAGAATCCGCACTGCACCGCGGCGTTCTCGATGAACGCTTGCTGCAGCGGATGCAGATGCTCCGGCGTGCCCAGACCTTCGATGGTAATAATGTCCTTGTTCCGCGCCCGCAGCGCCGGCATCAAGCAGGAATTGACCGGCTTGCCGTCCAGCAAAATGGTGCACGCGCCGCACTCGCCGGTGCCGCAGCCCTTCTTGGTGCCGGTGAAACCCAGCTGATCGCGCAGCACATCGACCAAAAGGTCTTGCGGCTTGACGAGGATGGTAAACGATTGCCCATTGACGCGCAGTTCGATTTGCCGCTCAATCATTTGGCTTGGTTTCTCCGGTTGCCATTTGCCACGCGTGCGTCAGTGCGCGCTTGACCAGCACGCGGCTCGACTCGCGTCGAAAGGTCGCGGTGGCGCGCAGGTCACTGATCGGCGCGATCTCGTCCGCCGCCGCGCGCGCCGCGCGGTCGATCAAGGATTCGGAAACGTCGCTGCCTTGCAACACACTTTCTGCGCGCTTGGCGCGCCGCGGGGTTGGGGCAACCGCGCCCAGCGCGATGCGGACATTTTCCACGCGCCGGTGGTCTTGTCCCAACGTTAGCCGCGCGGCGACGTTCACGACCGCGAGCGACATCGCCTTGCGCCGACCTAATTTGAGAAAGCGCGCGCCGGTCCGGGGTAATGGGACGGACGCCTGAATTTCGATCAAGAGTTCGCCCGGTTTTAGAGCATTCTTCTTGGGTCCAACAAAAAACTGTTCCAGCGGAACCAGCCGCTCGCCGTCACTGCCGGCAATTTTCACGCGCGCGTCGTAGACCAACAGCGGCGGCGCGGAATCCGCCGATGGAACAGCAGAGCACAGATTGCCTCCCAGCGTCGCCATATTGCGGGTCTGCACCGCGCCGATCTCCGCCGCCGATTCCGCGAGGCAGGGCAGATCGCGCCGCACCACATCGGAATCGAGAATCTCGGCGAAGGTCGTCATCGCGCCGATGCGGATAATGCCATCGTCCTTCCGCACATAGTTCAGATCAAGCGCGCTCAGATCGACCAATTGTTTGGGCGCGACGATGCCCGCGCGCAGGTGGATGAGCAAATCCGTACCACCAGCCAGCGCGGACGCGCCGGACTGATTCAGGAGAGCAATGGCTTGATCGACGGTAGTGGGCGTCGAGTACTCAAAACTTGGCACGCATCAACCTTTGGACGAGACCCGAAGAGTCTTGCGACCCTTCGGGTCTGCCACCGCGTTTATTTCTTCAGAGGATCGGTCGCGTTAAAGCCGGGTTGGAAATCGCGGCTATAAACCGCCTGTTTGAGATAGCTGGCTACATCGTAGGTCCAGAACTGCGAGACGCTGGGCCAAGTGTACGTCACCGTGTTCCACAAACGTCCATCGGGGCGCTTGACGACCTTACGCAGATAGACGTTGAGGATCGGGTTGCCATAGTCGTCCGTCTTGATCGGTCCGAGCGGGGTGTTGGTGATTGCAACGCTCTTGACGGTATTGACGAACGCCGCATGGTCGGACACGTTGCCGTTAGCTTTTTCGATAGCGGCGGCGATCAACTGCGCCGCGGTGTACATATTCACCGAGTAGTAGGAAGGCAGCAGTTTGTACGCCTTGTCGTAGGCATTCACAAAGTCTTGCGTTTCTGGCGCGTCGCGTCCCTCGGCGTACTTGCCCACGCTGACGATGCCTTCGGCTTCAGGTCCCATCCCGCGCAGCAGCGATTGATCGACCAGCGTTTCGTTGCCGAGCAAGGCGATCTTGCCGTTGAGACCAAAGTCGTTCCACGCCTTGACGAATCGCCCGCAGTCCGCGCCGGTTTCTTCCACGAACACCGCGTCGGGCTTTTGGCTCTGGATCTGCGCGAGGTACGTCGAAAAGTCCGGCGTGCCGATGGGATTCCACAACTCGGCGAGCACTTTGCCGCCACCCTCGGTGAACGTCTGCACAAAACCGCCGACGCTTTCCTGCCCGAACGCATAATCCTGCGCGATCGTTACTACCGTCTTGTAGCCCTGCTTCGACGCCCATTCGCCAAACGGGTGCGTCGTCTGGCTGCTGGTCCAGCCCGCCAAACGCACGACGTTGGGGATGCGCGTGCGCTGGGTGAGATCATCGGCTGAAACGATCGGGATAAAGTACGGAATGCCGTTGCCCTTGGCGTATTGGGCGACCGCGAGACCGGTGTTGGCGGCGAGATTGCCCACGAGCATATCGACGCCGCGCTGTTCGACTAGAAGGCGCGCCTTGGTCAGCGCGGTGTCCGGGTTGCCCGCATCGTCCTCGATAAAGATCTGAACGTCGCGCCCGGCGACCTTGGTGCCATGCTGCGTCCAATACAAATTCCAACCATCGATCATGTCCTTGCCGCTGGCAGCCAGGGTACCGGTCTGAGGCGCCATCACGCCGATCTTGATCGGTCCCGCGTTCGACGCCGCTGCGGGCGCGGTGGGCTGCGCCGCCGACTGGGTCGCCGGCGCGGCGGCGGTCGTGGGCTGCGTTGCCGCGCCGGGCGGCGCGCACGCGGCGAGGAGAACCAATCCTAGTCCAACAACCATCACGCTAATAAATCGCTTCATTTTTTCTCCTCCTTCGGAGATAGAGTTCGCACACGTCTCTTCGCCAGTCATTCGCCGACTGGGCGCTGCGCCTCAAGGGATTTCTAATTCGCCTTCTCGAAGCGCGGCTCGTTCCGGTGACTCATCGACTTGAATTTCTTCGGCGACCACCTCCTCTGCGGGTTGCGTCTTTTCTTGTCGTGTTTCGGTGATTCGATTGAACCAACTGCGCGCCAGTCCCAACAATCCATTGCGCGCAAACAAAATCGTTACCACAAAGATCAGCCCCATCACCGTGGGCCAGCGCGAGGTGTAGAGACTGATGATATCGCGCGTGAAAATGATGACGCCCGCGCCGACGACCGCGCCGAACAGTGTGCCGGCGCCGCCGACGATGACCATCAGCACGCCTTCCGCCGACCGCGCGAATTCGACGGTGGAGGGGCTGACGAAGCCGTTATACAGCGCGTACAGCGCGCCGCCGATGCCGGCGAACAAGCCGGTGGCGGTAAAGCCGATGAATTTGTGCAGCGCGGTGTTGTAACCGAGCGTCCGCATCCGCGATTCGCTTTCGCGAATCCCCTTCAGCGTCAAGCCGAAGGGCGAGTTGACGAGCCGATACATGACTGCCGCGACGACCACAAAGACAAAGAGCACGAAATAGTAGAACTGCCAATACGCCAGGATAAAGTCGGGACGCGTGATGCCGCGAATGCCATTCTCCGCGCCGGTGACGGACGCCCAGCGGTACGCGATGCCCCACACGATCATACCTTCCGCCAGCGTCACCATCAGAAAGTACACGCCCGACGTGCGGATGGCGATCACCGCAAACAGCGCGGCGGCAATCGTCGACGCGAGAACACCGATCGGCAGTGCCGCGAACGCCGGGATGCTGCTCTTGGTGAGCAAGTAGCCGGCGACGTAGGCAGACACGCCAAAGATGCCAGCGTGTCCCATCGAGGTCAGCCCGGTATAACCAGCGAGAATGTCGATGCTCATCGCGAGCAAGCCGTAGATCATTACCTCGCTGACCAGGTTCACGTAGAACCGTTCGACCAGGTACGGCACCGCCAGACCAATCGCCAAAAGCGCCAACACGAAAATGAGCTTCGCCCACCGACGGAACATGGCTAAATCCTCCCAAACAATCCTCTGGGTCGCAGCGCCAGCATGATTGCCATCGGTCCGAAAATCGTAAAGTAGGACAATTCAGGGAAGAGCGCCTTGCCGAAGGTGTCCAGCAAGCCGACGACCAGACTGCCGACGATCGCGCCTTCCAGACTGCCCAAGCCGCCGATAATGACCACGACCAAACCGTAGAGCAGAATCTCCGAGTCCGCGCCGGGATAGAGACTCAGGAACGCGCCGCCCACCACGCCGGTCAAACCCGCCAGCGCCGCGCCGACGACAAACACGCCGCTGAAGACGCGTTTGATGTTGATGCCCAAGGCATCCACCATTTCGATGTCGTCCACGCCGGCGCGGATGATCGCGCCCAGACGCGTCTTGGCTTGCAAATACCACAGCACCGCCGCGACGACTGCGCCGATCAAGACGACAAACATCCGATACTCGGGATAGGTCAGGTTGCCGATGGTGAACGAAGAGCGCAGGAAATCCGGCACCGGAATGCTGACCGGGTCGCCGCCCCAGACCACCAGCGATAGGTCTGCCATGATAAAAGCCAGCCCGATCGTCAGTAGGACTTGAGGCAACTCCTCGCCGCGGACAAAGCCCAGCAAGCCGCGTTCAATCGCGAGACCCAAAAGTCCAATGACCACGGCTGCCACCACGATGCCCAGAAAAAAATTACCGGTGGCGCGGATGACGCTGAGACCCACGTACCCGCCGACCAGGTAGAATGCGCCGTGCGTCAGACTGACCACACGCATCAAGCCAAAGATCAGCGTAAAGCCGCTGGCGAGGAGAAACAACAGCGCGGCAAACGTAATCCCGTTCAAAAGTTGAAACACGATGAATGTGACAGACACTGGTCAACTCCTTTCAACTGTACCGCTGTCCCGAATCAGAACCGTACCAATCAAACGGCGCGGGGTCCAAGTTCACGATGATGCTTTGCGTCTGCGTATATTCGCGCAGCGCCTCCCAGCCATTCTCGCGCCCGATGCCGCTGTCTTTGAAGCCGCCCCACGGCGAAGCCGGATCGATGCGGTGATGGTCGTTGATCCACACCACGCCGGCTTCCAGCGACTGAGCGACTCGATGCGCGCGTTTCACATCGCGCGTCCACACCGCCGCCGCCAATCCGTACGGCGAATCATTCGCCAAATCAATCGCGTGCTGCTCATCGGTGAAGGGGAGAATGACCGTCACGGGACCAAAGATTTCTTCCCGAACGATGGTCATACTGGGCGCCACAGAAGCAACGACGGTTGGTTCGTAGAAATATCCTTTTTGCAGATTCGGACTGATCGGACGCACGCCGCCGCAGACCACTTCCGCGCCCTCGCGCCGCGCCCCATCGATAAAGCCGGACACGCGCTCGAGCTGATTGCGCGAAACCAACGGTCCCAATTGTGTGTGCGGGTCCATCGGATCGCCGATCCGGATGGAACGGACCTTGTCGACAAAACGGCGCGTGACCTCGTCGGCAATCGACGCCTGAACCAGCAGGCGCGCGCCCTGCACGCACGTCTGCCCCGACGCGATGAACGCGGCGAAGGTCGCGCCGTCGATCGCAGCGTCCAGATCGGCATCGTCGAAGATGAGGACCGGCGCTTTGCCGCCCAGTTCCGCCGTCACGCGAATCAAGTTGCGTCCGGCGGCAGCCGCGACGGCGCGTCCGGTTGGTGTGCCGCCGGTCAAATCCAACTTGGCAAGACCGGGATGCTCGGACAACGCCTTGCCGGCATTCGGTCCGAAACCGGGGACGACGTTGAAGACGCCTTTCGGCACACCAGCTTCAGCGCAAATGCGCGCCAATTCGATCACGGCGACCGGCGCGAGTTCGGACGGCTTGACGACGAGCGAATTACCGGCAGCAAGCGCGGGCGCGACCTTTTTCATCGCGATCAGCAGAGGATGATTCCAGGGCGTCAGTTGTCCAACGACGCCGAGCGGCAAGCGCCGCACGTAATTGAGGTACGCGCCGGCGAAGGGCGGCACGCTGCCTTCCGCCGCCTGGATCAGCGCGCCAAAGTACTCCAGCCATTCCGGCACGCGCCGAATCTGCGCTTGCATCTCGCGGATCGGGCGACCGGTGGAAATGGTTTCAATTTCCGCCAATTCGTCCGCCGCGTCCAGCAAGCCCTGCGCCGCGCGATTCAGAATGCGCGCGCGTTGCCGCGGCTCCATCCGCGACCAGCGTCCATCTCGGAATGCCTGTTTGCCAACCGCGACCGCCCAATCGATGTCTTCGGCTTTGCCTTCGGCGACCATCGTGGCGGTTTCACCCTTCGCCGGGTTCTCGACGGCGAAATAACCGCCGCTCTTTGCCGGGACGGATCGACCGTCAACAAACATATCGTACCGATCTTTCATGCTCGCGCACCCCCGCTGCGGTTTATCCGAGACCGAAGAGTCGAATCGCGTTTTGCGATTGGATCGCGTTCGCGGCGGCACCGTCGAGATTCGCAAACGACAATCGCTCTGTAAAGCGCGTGTCCGCCATATCGAATGGAATGTCCGTGCCGATCACCACGTGGTCTTTGCCCGCCAAGTCGATCAGAAATTTGAGGGGAACATTGGCGTGCGTGATCGTATCGAAATAAAAGCGATTCAAATACGTGGAGGGCGGTTGTTGGATGACCGCGTGCGTTTCCGAACGCACCTCATACCCATGGTCCAGCCGTCCAATTTGGAATGGCAAAAAGCCGCCCGCGTGAACCAGGAGAATTTGCAATTTGGGATGGCGATCCAAGCAGCCGGAGAGAATCAACCGCGCCGCCGCGACAGTCGTCTCCAGCGGATTGCCGATCAGGTTCGTCAGGTAGAAATCGGCTAACTGCGCCTTGGGTCCGACGTAGTACGGATGCAGCATCACCGGCACGTTCAATTCTTCCGCCGCCGAAAAAAGCGGATCGAAGCGCGGATCATCGAGCGGCACATTTTCCATCGTCGTGCCAAGCTCCACGCCGCGCAACCCAAGCTTCGTGACTGCCCGGCGCAATTCGGTTACGGCGGCTGCCGGGTCTTGCAGCGGGACCGTCGCCATGCCGTGCAATCGTCCGCCGGACTGCGCCGCCATCTGCGCGACCGATTCGTTCGCCAACTGGCAGAATTCGCGCGTGGCGTTCGCCTCCGCCCAGTAGAAAAAGAGGGTCGGCGCGATGGAAAGGATGGTTGCGTCCAAGCCCAGCCGATCCATCTGCTTCAGTTTCGTCTCGACGTTCCAAAATTCCGCCGCCAGTGGGTATCGGTACCCTTGCGGGTGAACGACCCACTCGGCGTCGCCGCGGCGTTCCACCGCGACGTCATTCAACGCGTGACCTTGTCGCGCATCCGCGATAAGTTGTGGAGGAATAAAATGGGAATGAGTATCAATTTTCATACGCCTCTTCTCTAATCGTGAACCAAACTGATTTGCGAATCACTGTAACGTTCAGCCTCCCGTAGATTTATCCAATTTGCGGCTTACGCGGATAAATCGTTCAATCGCTCAAAAGCGCAACCACGCCGATCAACAACCTGCGGGAGGTTGGACAATGGATACGAATCAGTGAATCGTCCAGCCGCCATCGACCATCAAGATGTGACCGACGACCATGTCCGACAAGTGACTCGACAAGAACAGCACCGCGCCGACAAGGTCTTCCGGCTGATTCCATCGCCCGATCGGCAGCATCTTCCCGATCGCCCATTCCTTGTAACCCGGGCGCTCGAGAATGTTTTGGCGCGACGCCGTTTCGGTGATACACGGCGCAACGGCATTCACATTGATTTGATGCGGCGCCCACTCTAACGCCAAAACACGCGTGAGGTGATGCACGCCGGCTTTCGCTGCCGCGTAAACAGATTTATCGCCAAAACCGACGACACCAAACGTCGAACCAAGATTGATGATCTTGCCGTGACCTTGTGGAATCATCACGCGGGCAACTGACTGACAGGCGAAGAAGAGTCCTTTGAGCGAGATATCGAGCGTGCGATCCCATTCTTCTTCGGTCACGTCTACTGCCGGCGTCGTGCCGGTCCAATCGGCGTTGTTGACCAGGACATCGATTCGTCCAAAGTGAGAATGAACCCGGTCTGCCATCGCGCGAATTTGCGATACCTGCGCGAGGTCGGTTTGCACGACGAGGGACTTGCGTCCCAGCGCTTCGATTTCTGCTTTGACTTGTTCCGCGCGATCCACGTTGAGACCGACAAGCGCGACGTGCGCCCCGTGCTCTGCCAATGCCAAAGCCAACACTCGCCCAATCCCTTGCGACGCGCCGGTGACAATCGCGACTTGATCCTCCAAACCGAAACTCGATGGACTCATATTCGCTAGTGAATCGTCCAGCCGCCATCGACAGACAAAATGTGACCCACCACCATGTCCGATAAACTACTGGCGAGGTACAGCGCCGCGCCGACGAGATCCTCGGGCTGATTCCATCGCCCGATGGGCAGCATCTCGAGAATCGATTCCTTGAAGCCCGGCCGTGCCATCACGTCGCGACGCCCTGGCGTTTCGGTGAGACAGGGAGCGATAGAATTGACGTTGATCTTGTGCGGTGCCCACTCTAACGCGAGGGCGCGCGTCAATTGGTGAACGCCCGCCTTGGCAGTACCATACGCCACGCGACCTTTGAACGCCGTGACGCCAAAGTTCGAACCGATGTTGATGATCTTGCCGCCGCCCTGCGGAATCATCACGCGCGCAACGGCTTGCGAGCAGAAGAACGTGCTCTTGAGGCAAACGTCGAGCGTGCGATCCCATTCCTCTTCGGTCACGTCGATGGCGGGGGTGGTGTCTGTCCAACCGGCGTTGTTGACGAGAATATCGATTCGACCGAATCCCTCCTTCGCCTTCTCTGCCATTGCACGCACCTGCGCGACGCTGGTCACATCCGTCGGCGCCACCAATGCCTTGCGTCCCATGCCTTCAATCTCGCGCGCCAATTCCTTGAGCGCTTCCTGATGAAATGCCGGGTGTTCCGCCAGCACCACGTGCGCGCCGGCTTGCGCAAACGCCACCGCCATTGCCCGACCAATACCTTGCGAAGGACCGGTCACAATCGCGACTTTATCTTGTAATCCAAAACTTGAATAGTCCGGACTCATCTACTCCTCCAAGAATGACACTACGATTGCGATGCGCGTATCGATGGATTGTTGACAGTCAGCCGGAAACACAGCCCGGGTCAACTTCGCATCGATATCGTACTACTTGGGCACAATGTCCTTGAAACTGAAAAAATACGTCTCTTCCAGCGCGGTGACCGAGTGAACCGTTTCCGAGGGAATCCACACCGCGTCGCCGGGGCCAAGCTCAAACTCTTCATCGCCGGCTTTGGCGCGAATCTTTCCGGATAGGATGCAGATGATTTGCTCCTCGGGATGGTGGTGCGGCTGCGCGCCCGTGCCTTTTTCGTACTTATAGTGCCCCATTTCAACTTTGGTGCCTTTGACCGTCTCGCCGAATGCCGTCGAATAGTGAGGGCTGATGGTGTACTTGTCTTCTTTTTCCAGACGGAAGGTTTTCATATCGATTTTCTCCTAAATCTTGTGTCCCTTGCCATCGACCAGGTTCTTGCAGCTAAAGACAACCAGTTCCTGTTCGCCTTCAACTGTAACTTGGTGGAGAACGTTCGGATCCATCACGAAACCCTCCGAGGGACCCAGAACGACATCCGTATCGCCGGAGCGCAAGCGCAGCTTGCCTCTTAGCACAACCATGATTTGCTCCTGGGGATGCTGATGCGCCACTGCGCCGGTTCCAGGCGGGTACGACAAGAGACTCACTTCGATCTTGTTGGCGGTGATGCTTCCGCCCTTGCCCGTAGAGTACTTGGGCGTAACATATTCCTGGGGTAATTTATCGAATGTATAGACTGGCATCGAAATAGACCTCCTCGCGCATGATTGTCATAGGGATGCTGACACGCGCCGGGGCACGCGTCAGCATCCAGATTGCGAAGCGCAGTGCTTACGCTACCACCTTGCCTTTTGCCGCGAGGTGACGTTCTACCACTTCGCCGCCTTCGACGAAGGTCGTGCCCGCGGCTTCCTTGTTCGGAACGCCGCCGTAAGCAAAGACCAGTTCCGCATCTTCCGTGTCGCTCAAGTTGATCAGCCCGTGAATGTCGCCTTGTGCCGCATAGCAAAAAGTGCCAGGACTGACTTCTTGCTCGTAGTAATCCTTTCCATCGCCGATCAGGATTTTGAGGCGTCCCTTGATGATGTAAAAGCACGCCTCGGCGTTCGCGTGATAGTGTCGCTGATTTCGCGATCCCGCCGGGATGACGGTGTGGCCCATCGTGAGCCGTTTAGCGCCGCACGTTCCATCGTTGACGCCAAAATCGATCTTGAGACCCTTTTCGTACTTGAGGTCCCGCGGCACTTCGTTGTAGTGAATAAACTTTGCCATACGCTTACCTCCTTTGCGTAAAACGGTCAGTCCGTTTTGAATTTGAACGGACCGCCAGACTTGTTCAGCACGCGGGCATAATCGCCCTGATAGATCCGCTCATATTCTTCGATCCAATTGTCCGGGCTCTCGCGCCAGTACTCATAGTTGTACGAGTACGGACTCGGCTCGCTGAGCCGTTTGTACAATTCTGGATTGCGTTCCCAGATTTGTCCCGGTCGGCAGCCGAGCGGCTTGAAATTTGGATCATCCGGCTCGGACAGATTCTCCTCGTCAAAACTGCGCGAGCGCAAATAATGCAGGCGTTCCATATCTAGGTCGGTAACGAGTACGCCCGGCGTCTCGCGTGTGCCGAGCATTTCTTCCGGTCCCGCCACCAGCGCGCCGCCAGAAATGGCGCGCCGGTAGTCAAACCTTTCGGAGGTGTAGAGATTTTGCGTGACGACAACGTAGTACAGATTCTCCGCCGCGCGTGCCCGCGCGACGCAACGCCGCGTCTCTTTCAGTCGAAAACTATTCTCGCTATGCATCCCGTGCACTGGCGAAACGACGATCTCCGCGCCTTCCAGCATCAGCAACCGCGAGAGTTCTGGCACCCACAGTTCGCTGCAAATTTGCAACCCGATCGGTCCCAGCTCGGTCTGGATGACGCAGCGTTGATTGCCCGGCAGCAGGTGTCCCTTGCCGCCGTAGAGATAGGCGTTCAGCGGCGGGGTATCCGGCTGTAAACGCCGATACTGCGCGACCTCTTTGCCCTGCGGAGAGAGGAGGCGCAAGGTCAGGTAATACGCGCCTTGCACCTCGCTCTCAATCACATCACCGGCAACAATGTACATCCCGTGCTGCCGTGCCTTGTCCGCCAGAGCGCGCATCGGCTCGAAAGGGTATCGGGGATTGTCGAGCGGCCCCGTTGCGGGACCGGGGTATCCTTCCGGGTACAGCAGAAGCTGCACGCCCTGAGATGCCGCTTCATCGGCGTACCGCAAGGCGTTCTCCGCGTTCTGCCATTCAGCCGCGCCAAAATAGGACTGCGGTAGAACCGCGCCGACGCGCACCCTGGATTCGCTTGCCATCGTCAAACTACCATGCCTCTTATTTGATCGTGACGCTCGTTGCCGCCGGCAAATCGCTGAAATACTCGGGGTGATCGTGCATCACTTTTTCGATGAACGAAGTGTCAAAGTTGCCCTGCATCACCGTGGCAGATTTTAGTTTACCATCGCTCATCAACAGCTGATTCGAAAGATCCCAGGCTTGCTGCGTCAAGGTCGTGATGCGCGGATCAAAGTTGACATTCTTCAAACCATCCGCCGCGTCTTTGGGATCAAGCCCCTGGATCCAGTGACTGGCGACCACGCCGGCATCGCTGGGATTCTGACGGACCCACGCCGCTGCTTCGCTGTACGCCGCGACCACGCGCAGCGCCAGGTCGGGATTCTGCTGGACCATCTGCGGCTCCATCAAGCCAAAGATAACGTAACCAAAGTAGCCACCCGCGCGCTGCACGACGACAGAGCCAGTCACTTGCTTGAGCATCAGCGTATTGTACGGTTCCCACATCGAGACGGCGTCCACGGTCTTGTTCTTGAGCGCCGTCACCGAATTACCTTGAGGCACATTCACCATTTTGACTGCGGTGGCATCCACGCCGGCTTTGCGTAACACCGCGCGCAGGTACAGTTCCGCCGTGCCGCCGAGAGACGTACCGATGGTCTTGCCCTTGAGGTCCTCGGGATGTCCGGCGCGGATTCCACTGTCCGGACCGGCGATGATCGCCAGCGGCTGGTCGTTGATGAGCGACGCGCTGTTGCCCATCGATGTAAAGAGACCGTCGTGCTTGACGCCGCTGGCGAGTTCGGTCTGATAGTTATTCATCGCCGATGTGCCCACCTGCGCGTCGTTGGTGGTCAATGCTTTGGCGGCATCTTGCCCGGTGGCATACGCCCCGGCTTGAGCTTGAATGCCGTGTTTTTGGAAAAAGCCCTTTTCGATGGCGGACCAAAAGACTGTGCCGAACAGATTGTTGACGATGGCGATCTTGATTTTGTATGGCTGCGCCAGTGGTTTCATATCGTCCGGAACGTTGGACGATGCGGTAGTTGGCTGCGCTGGCGCGGCGGTCGGCTGCGCCGGCGCAGCAGTGGGTTGCGCGGTTGGCGCGCCGCCGCACGCGGCGAGAAGCAGCAATACGACGAACACGAACGCGATCTTCCACAAATGAGTCTTCATCTCTCCTCCTTCGATTGGTTAGGGATTCATTGATCGGCGAGCCGGATCGACTTGATCCAATACAGTTCACTCAATTGACGAACCTCGTTTCGTGGAACCTGCACCAAGAAAATCGTCTTTCCGCTCACACCGGCAACGACTCCATACTGCTGGAGATAGTTGATGTGAAAATCTTCCGGGGTAAAACTCAAATCAACAGCGATACGTCCGATAGTCTCCTCCTTTGTCATGGCTTGGCGTAGCGCGGGATCCAGCCGGCTCGGCGCGATGACTTGCTGGAACGCGGTGAACCCTCCCCAGAGCACGACGAGGGTCACCAGACTCAGGAACGTCCGGTGGCGAATCAGAGACTTGAGCATCGCCGGCATCAGCGTCTCCTACACCAGCCCCCACCGCTCGATGGTGCGGCGCTCGAGCGGCGCGAAGATGAACTGATCGAGGAGGGTCGCCACCACGCCTACGACCAAGATGCCCATCAGCACAACATCCGGGCGATAGTCATAACTTCCATTAAAGATCATGAACCCAATGCCAACGCTGCCAGCGACCATCTCCGCGGCGATGAGACCACGCCAGCCAAAGCCGAGCGCCAACCGCTGCCCGGTGACGATACTGGGCAGCGCGCCCGGCAGCATCGCCTCCCAGATAATGCGAAGATGCCCTGCGCCCATGGTGAGCATGGCTTGTTCGAATACTTCAGGCACCGTCTGGACACCCGTCATGGTATTCTGCGCGACGATGAAAAAGACGCTGTTGAAAATCACAAACGCGATAGTGGCGTTGCCAAGCCCAAACCAGAGGATCGCGAACGGAATCCAAGTGATGCCGGAAATCGCGTTGAAGAAAGAAAGAATGGGGCGAAAGAATCGGCTCACGTTGGGCGAGAGTCCCATCGCCACGCCTGCCGCGATCCCGAGAATGCTGGCAAAGATATACGTTCCAAGCAGGCGCGCGAGACTGATCCCCAGATTCGCGAGCAGCGTACCCTTTTCCACACTCGACACGAATTCGGTTCCGACTTGAAGTGGGGTTGGCAAGTACGCGGTCGAGATGACGCCAAAGTTGGTAATGCTCCACCAAATAATCACCAACAAGGAAAACGAGATGATGGCATAAATCCGAGAGGACGATTTGTCTGTTATCATATTCTCCCTATCGGCGCACGAGTCCCCAACGCCGGATGGTCGCTTCCTCCAACGGCTGCAAGATCAGGTAATCCATCAGCGACCACAGAATGCCGATGAGGAGCATCCCGGCGAGGATGCGATCGGTCAGGTCATTCGCCTGGGCTTTGAAGATCATGTAGCCGATGCCGCCCAGCCCTAACAGCATCTCTGACGCAATCAGCGCGCGCCAGCCGTACGCGACGCCCAGCCGAATGCCGGAAATGACGTTCGGCAGCGCGCCCGGCAGCATCACGCCAAAAACGACATCGCGCCACGAGCCGCCCAACGTTAGTACCCCTTGGCGAAAAACCTTCGGTACCGTTCGGATGCCGATGATGGTGTTGAAAACAACCGGAAAGAAGAGGTTGTAAGAAATCGACAAGATGATGGTTTTGTCGTTAAAGCCGAACCAGATGAGAAAGAGCGGCAGCCAGGCAATACCTGCCAGCGAGTTAAAGTAGCGGATCACGGGCAGAAACAGCGCCGCTGCCGTTGCGTTGAGACCGATCGTGATGCCGACCGAAACGCCAATCACGACGCTGATGCTACCTGCCACGGTGATACGCTCGAGGGAATGAAAAATATAGTCCGGAAGAATGCCGTTCGCGGCGACGCGCCCAATCGCCTCGACCGCGCTCCAAAGAGAGGGCATGGTGCTGGCGTCGGCATGCAAGAGACGCCGCAGCCCCTCCCAGAGTAAAATAAGAAACAGGTACGGACCCACCGCAAAAAAGAGTCTCTCCCAAAGACTGGATCCGTCCGGCGTCAGCTTGATCGCCTTCGGCTTGGCGCTGGCTGCTTCCAGGGTTGCTGCCATCGCCTATTCCACTCTCATCGTCGTCTCATCCGCCATCTCAACTTCTTGCCGAATGGACTGGAAGACGTGATGTTTGATTTCTTCAAAGCGCTGATTTTCGTGAATGCTGGGGTAACGGCGTTCTTCGCGTGAACTGGGGATCGTAACGATTTCCTTGACTTCTCCTGGGTGCCGGGAGAGGATGACCACCCGGTCGCCCAGGAAGACGGCTTCATCCACGCTGTGGGTGACAAAGAGGATCGTGCAGGCAGCTTCGAGACTGATGCGGAGGATTTCTTCCCGCAGTGTGACGCGCGTCTGCGCGTCGAGGGCAGCCAACGGTTCGTCCATCAAGACGACTTTGGGATTTGCCGCCAGCGTGCGCGCCACCGCTACGCGCTGCTTCATTCCGCCGGACAATTCGTACGGGTACTTGTTCTCAAAGCCCTGCAATCCAACCATCTCGACGTAGCGGGCGATGACGGAATCGCGTTTTTCCTTCGAGACCTTCTGAATCTCCAAGCCGTGACCGATGTTCTGCTGCACCGTCCGCCACGGCAGAATCGCAAATTCTTGAAACACCATGCCCCGGTCTACCCCTGGTCCGGAAACAGCCACACCGTCCACCAAGATTTCACCCGCCGATGGTTTGCGCAAACCCGCGATCAAACTGAGCAGCGTGGATTTGCCGCAGCCGCTGGGGCCGACAATCGTGACGAACTCGCCCGCGTTGACGTCAAAACTAATGTCTTTGAGCGCCAGCACGGTTTCTTTGGTGTGTCGGTTGTAGTATTGGTGAACAAGTCCGCGGACACTGATCTTGTACGGCACGGTCCCCCTCTCTTCACTTGCAAACCCGGAGACCTTCGAGGTTTTTTGGAAACCTCGAAGGTCTGTGCCCCGCTATACTTTCGCCTTGGTGGTGACAATATCCTCCGCGATCTCGCTGAACTCGGCTTTGGTCAAAAGTCGTTTGCGTTCCAGAGAGAAATTCTTGACGACCGACAAGATCTTGGCAACTTCGTCTTCAGTCGCCGTCATATGTTCTTCATCGAGCCAGACCTTGACCGAGTCCAAGCCGCTGCCCTTGCCCATCACGGATTCCGCCGGCTTTTGTCCGACGACCTCCCAACGATACGGGAACACTTCGGTCGCGTCTTCGTGCCCGCAGTTCTTGAGCCAGGACGTGATAATGCCCGACTCGACATTGTACAACATATCGCCGACGATCGGTTTGTTCCACGGCACGGCGATGCCGGAACGTTCCTGAACGAGTTTGGCGAGTTTGGTGAGCTTGGAATAATCCAAACCAATGTCGATGCCGTACATTGTCAAGAGTGCCATCGCCGTCTCTTCCATCGGCGTATTGCCGGCGCGCTCGCCGATGCCCAACACCGTCGTGTGCATCACCTCGACGCCTTCGGCGAGCGCCATGATCGTGTTCGCGACGCCCATCGCGAAATCCATGTGAAAGTGCGCTTCGAGCCGCTTGTTGATGCGCTTTTTGACCTGGCGCACCAGGTATTGCATCGCGTGCGGCGACGTTACGCCAAACGTATCGACCAGCGCGAGCGCGTCCATGTGACCTTCGTTCGCCACGCGTGTGATGAGATCGAGCACCCAGGTGATGTCCGAGCGCGTAAAGTCGATGGGGAAGAAGACGACTTCCAGCCCGTGTTCGTGCGCGTACGCCGTCGACTTGATGGAGGTCTCGATAGCTTTTTCGAGCGGCCAGCGATACGCCTTTTCGATGATGTGCTGGCTGGAGGGAACTTCCATCACGACACCGGTGACACCCGTATCCACCGCGCGCTTGACGTCTTCGACCATGCAGCGCGAGAACGCAAAGATTTGCGGACCGAGATTGCGTTTGACGATTTCTTTGATCGCCGCTTCGTCGGACGGGGAAACCGCCGGCATGCCGGCTTCGATGCGATGGACGCCGGCTTCGGCAAGCGCCTCGGCAATCGCGATCTTGTCATCCTTGTTGAATTCGATTCCAGCTTGCTGCTCGCCATCGCGCAGCGTAATATCGTGCACCTTGATCTTCGGCGCAAACTTGAATTCCTTGCGAACGTCATCGGCAAAGTTCCACGGACTGACGAACCAATTATCGGTCTTCCAGGGTTGTTTGGTAGCCATATAGTTGCTCCTTAATTGAAGGATGAAGGCGGAAGGATGAAGGATGAATCACCTGTCTCTTTCATCCTTCATCCCTCATCTTTCATCCTTTCTTTTGTGTCTGCAATTGTTTCAGATTCACCGGATAGCGCGGTTCTTTGCCGCTGAGAACCAGCGCAACTTGCTGCGCGGCTTTGGTCTGCAGGTCCACCATCGATTCTTCGGAATAGAATGCGATGTGCGGCGTCAGGATCACATCGTCGCGTTCGAGCAAACGCAGACCCGGCACGGGCGGTTCTTGCGGCAGCACGTCCAGCGCCGCGCCGGCGAGTTGCCCGGCATCGAGCGCGTCGACCAGCGCCTCCACGTCCACCAGAGGTCCGCGCGCGGTGTTCACGAGCAGCGCGCCGCGTTTCATTTGACGGAACGCGTCCGCATTGAACATCTTGTTCGTCTCCGGCGTCAGCGGCGTGTGGACCGAGATGTAATCAGAGGTGCTCAACAGCTCGGGCAGCGTGACGAGTTTGACGTTGAACTTGGCGGTCGTCTCCGCGGTGAGGTACGGATCGTACGTCTGTACCTGCAAGCCGAACGCCTGCGCCTTGACCGCGACGAGTTTCGGAATCTTGCCAAAGCCGGCAAGACCCAGGACGCGTCCGCGCAAACGGTGGATCGGCACGACCGCTGGCATTTCCCACTTGCCCGCGTGCGCGCGCCGGCTCGCAAACGGAATCTTGCGAATCAGCGCGAGCAACATCGCCATCGCGTGATCGGATACCTCGTCCTCGCAGTACTCGGGCACGTTCGTAACGAGAATGCCCGCGCGCGTCGCCGCGTCAATATCCACATTGTCCACACCGATGCCAAAACGCGCGATGATCTTGCAGCGCGTGAGCTGCTCGATGACCGACGCGGGCACCTTGGCATACGTGACGAGCAAGCCATCCGCCTCGCGTGCGACCGCCAGGATCGCCTCCGGCGTGGGCGCGTCCGCGAGTTTGACTCGGGCATGAAGTTCGGACAACGCCTGCTTTGCCGGTTCGAGATTGGGGAAGACAGAATCGGTGACGGCTACCAGTGGGTCAGCCATAGGATTACCTCTGCATTGCCTCTTCCATGTGTTCCATCTGCGTAAAGACGACGGGACCGTCTTTCGTGACGAGCACATTCTCTTCCAGGCGCACGGTCTGCTGCAAGCCCGGGTGTCCCGCGAACGTCTCGATCGCAAAGTACATATTCTCTTTGATCTCAGCGGGATAGTCGAGCGAGTACGCGCGCGACATCCACATGCCTTCGTAGAGCGTCAGCCCGATGCTGTGCGCGAACTGCTGCAGCGTGACGGTGCCGTACTTGTCGTCGTCGTACTTGGGGAAGGGGCGAACGACATCCGCGGTCGTCTTACCAGGGTGCAGGTTTTCGATGCCGGCGTACATCGAGTCATAGACTTCGTGGTACAGATCGACTTCCTTCGGCGTCATCTTGCTCGCGACCTTGAAGCAGCGGACGAAATCGATAAAGTAGCCGGAGGGACCGACCGCGTTAATGTCCACGATGACGAGATCGCCCTGGCGGATCATCTTGTCGGTTGCCCAGCGGCGGTACGGACTGGTGTTGCCGCCGCTCGCAACGATAATGTCGTAGATGATTTCGCAGCCGCGCTCAAGCATAAACTCGTGCACCTTCGCTTCGATCTCGCGTTCGCGCACGCCGGGTTTCAACCACTCATACTTGATCTTCCACATCGCCGCGTCGCCGATGCTGGACGCCATCTTGAGCAGCTCGATCTCATCGCGCGTCTTGACGACGCGCGCGCGCGACACAGCGGGCCAACCATTCACAATGTTCAATTTCCGTTCCTGGAACGCTTGCAGCGCCGGCATATCGAAATTGTCGATGCCGATGCGCTCTTTACGCAAACCGTACTGATCGAGCACTTCGATGACCGAATCCGCCATCTTGCCCGCCATCATCGGGACCGCGCCTTCCGCCCACTGCCAGGTCATTGCCGGGCGAATGCGTCCTTCCATCCACGGCAGGTCGATGATCGCGCACTGCATGTCCGAGCCGGCGGTTTCGAAGAGGACCGGCTCGCCGCCGTTCGGCAGAACGACATAGCGGATGTTGATGTTGTACTTCCAGTTGCCCTGATACGAGCCGGTGGCGTAACGGATGTTCGCGCCGGCGAACAAGACCAGCGCGCCAAGGTCGTCTGCCGTCATCTGCTCTTTCAAGCGTTGAAGGCGATCCTTGCGCAGGCGGTCAAAGTCTACGCGGTATTGCCAATCCGCGCCGGTTTGACTGTACAGCCGCTTGGGGTCCCACTCGTGCGGCTTGCCGATAAAAGTGGTGTCCATAGAAACTCCTTTCTAAATTCGGATTTACTGAATCCGACAGAAATGTAAAGCGGTTCTCTTGTTCAGCGCACGCGCGCGATGGGATGCCGCGCGCATTGTGCGTCTGCGAGAGAACCGCTGTTTTGTGGATCGAGCCAAGTAGCGATAACGTGAGAAGATACTGCCGAGGGAGGAAAAACGGGCGCGGCGAGAGAAACGATCTGCTCCTGCATTCGCCGTCCTTCGCTGCCGCGCGCCAAGAACCATGGCTTCATCGCCTGTTCCCTTCAAGGTCGAATTTCGCGAGCGCATCTCTTGCCGGAAAATGGCTGCGCCGACTTTTGAACAACCCGACACGATCGATAGGCAACTCACATCACCAACACCAATCGGTTGCCCGACGCCCAAGATTGAATTTTAGTTATTGCTGATCAAACAGGAGGAGTTGCAAGAACAAGAAATGGAAGTTGATCATTTGCGTGCCCGGGCTGCATCACGCTGGCGGCGCGGGCTGCGGGATCGAGGTTAAGCGCGCTTGCTCTGCCGGCATCGCCAGTTGAGATTTGGCGTAGATCACCATGCCCTTGGAGACAGCAGCCAGATGCGCCTGAGTCTCTTGCTCCAGCAACAATGGATCGCGCTTGACACAGGCTTCGTAGATCAATTGGTGGCTGCCCGCCGCTTCGCGCATATGTTCGGTCGAAGCGATGAACTGCCGCATATAGGGTGTGATCGTATTGCGTAGATTATCGATCAGCGTCAGCAGACGCGGGCGATTGGCGGCTTGGTAAATCGTATGATGAAAGCGATGGTTGAGTTCGATCCATTGATCCAGATCGGTGGTCTGGCTTAGTTGATGGAGAAGCACCTCGAGCGTTCTGAGTCGTTCCGCGTCTATCTTGGGGAGAGCCAGCCGGGCAGCCATGCCTTCGAGCACGCCGCGCAACACGAGGATTTCTTCCAATTCGTCCAAAGATAGTTCTGCGACGACTGCGCCGCGGTGCGGTATCAGCTCTACCAAGCCCTCTGCGGCGAGGGTCCGCAGGGCTTCGCGAATGGGGCTGCGGCTGACTTTGAGCATATCCGCAATCTCATTTTGATCGAGCTTCTGACCGGGTTTGAGATAACCGCGCAATAATGCATCGCGCAAACGATTGACGATGATTTCTTGCCGAGTTAGGAGCGGAGCACCAAGATCGATTTCGCGGCTAGGCATATAATCCATCGTGGCTATTGTAGATTGTATACAATCCACTTTATACTGTGTGGATTATAACCCAATTGAATCTTATTGTCAAGTCATTAATCAAAAATTCATTAAAAAAAGCCGGTCTCTCGCGAGACCGGCGCGTGGCAAGTTGCCATCGACGCACATTTTACGACGACTGACCCAATCGCTCAATCATCGACCGCGCCATCAAGCCGATGACGAATCCGTACGGCAGCCGGCAATCCGCGCCGACGACGCCGGCAAGCCATTCGATCTCGACGCGGCGCGACGACCAGTCAAACCGCGCATCGGTGATATCTTCGCGCGCGATACAGAGGCGACCGAGCGCGCGCAGCGAAAACGCCGCCCGTTCCAGCGGCACATCATAGCCCGCCGCGCGCACCGCATCGACGAGCATCGCCGCGCGCGTGCGCGACGGATTGCAGATCACCGCCGCGCGCTCGGTCGCATAATTCACCCGCGCGCTGACCACGCCCTCCACGCCGCTGAGGGCAATTTGGATATTCTCCGTACAACCGGGGTGGCGCATCCCGCGGATCGGGAATGTGATTTGTCGTGTGCTCGTCGATGACATTGTGACCTGGTCTTCCGCGCGAAATGCGCCGATCGTCCATCAGCGGATCGATTCGAGCGGCGCAAAAAAAAGAAAGCGGCTGCCCGCGTGGACAGCCGCCTTCGATTCGATCATTCGGCGACTGACGCGCTAGTCGCAGGCGTCTTGGAACGGACGGTGAACCCAGGTCGCCACGGCGTGCCCAGCAAGGGCAGGAGATAGCGATCCAGTCCCCAGTAGCCCGCTGTTCGCCACGCCAGAATGAGGAGCACGGACAGGGCGAAGAAAACGGGATTGACGCTTGTGCTGCCCGCCATCATAAAGTTCCAGTTCATAAAGCCGCCGGCGAACGCCGCAATCCCGGTGAACGCGCCAACCAGCAACGCGACGCCAATCAGTATCTCGCCGAACGTCACGAGTTTCGCGAACCAGACGTACGATTGGGTGTCCAGCATGAACTGGATGAACGCGCGATACCAGTCGAACGTGATCACCGGCTTGGGGGTCGTCGCGATCGCACCACTCCAAAAGCCCTTGAGCGCCGCGCCGCCGTCCACCCAACCCTTGCCGGAAAATTTTTCGTACCCGGCGCTCAGCCACGTGTACGCCAAGTAGACGCGCAAGATCAACCAGACCCACGCCATGCGAGTGTCGGCAAAGATGAATTTCGCGACGGGTGAGTCTGTAATCTCTGATTTGTTTCGATCCACAACCTGTGCCATTTCAAAATCCTCCTTAATTGATTTCACGATCATTCTACAGCGCGATTGCCGCCAAGACCATCGTGAACGGCACGATTTCGGTATAAGCAGAAATGCCCGCCGCGCGGCAGGCATTTCACGCAAACCGGCATACGCCAAATGGCGTATCCACTTTTCGGATTTCTAATATCCTTCAGTTCGCCATCGGCACATAGGCGATCACTTTGGTTCCCTTGCCGCGCTCGGATTTCACGTACACATTGCCGCCAAACAGCTGCGCGCGCTCCTGCATCCCCATCAAGCCGAAATGTCCGGCGTGCGCGTACGCCGCCGGCGCTTCAGGCGCATTAAAGCCGACGCCGTCATCCTCCACCGTCGCAGTCACCTCGTTCGCCTCAAACGCCAACTTGACCGATACGCGCGTGGCGCGCGCGTGCTTGGCAATATTACGCAGCGATTCCTGCACGATGCGGAACAGCACCAGTTCGCGCTCCGCGTCCAGCCGCTGTTCCTCGCCGATCACCTCGAAACTCGCGTGCGATTCGCGCGTCAGCATTTCCAGCGCGGGGATCAGCCCCAATTCTTCCAGGTACGTCGGACGCAAATCGCGCACGAATCGCCGCACCGAGGTGAGCGTTTCACTGAGCAATTCCTTGAGTTCTTCGATCTTCACCGCCGCTGCCGCCGGATCGCGCGCCAGCGCCTTTTGCACCATCTCGACGCGTTGCTGCAACGCGATCAGCGACTGGATCGTATCGTCGTGCATCTCGCGCGCGAGCCGCATCCGCTCATCTTCCTGCCCGCGCGTGATCGCGACGATATAGTTTTTCATCGCGGCTTGCGCCGAGTGCAGCTGGTGCGCCATGTCGTTCAGCGTCTGGCGCAATTCTTCGATCTCGTGGATGCCGCCAACCGGCTGCTCTGCCGCGCGATAATCGCCGTAGGCGATGCGGTTCGCCGCTTGCGCCAGTTTCTCCATCGGACGATGTAAAAAACGAATACCGAAATAGATCGCGCCCAAGGCGACCACCGCGACAAATAAAAGCGCCAGCGGCAACAGCACCGAATACTGAAAGAGCGGCTCGACGACGTTCGCCCACGGCTCTTCGATCAACAAACCCCAGCCGGTCGCCGCAATCGGCGCATAGCCGATGACCAGCTCGTTCCCGCGCGCGTCGAGCCGGAGCGCCGTGCCGAATTCGCCGTGCAGGACTTGCGCAATGCCTTGGCGCTGTGACACGTCTGCGCCGACCTTCGATGCATCCGATGCCAAGATCACATGACCTTGCGCGTCGACCAGATAGGCGACGCTGCCTTGAGCCAGTCCCACGGTAGACAACGCCGGCGGCGCGAACACGCCCGCGGCATACCCGGCGGGAGTTGGAACGACAACCAGAATCCGCGTCGTACCGGCGTCGTCAAACGGCGCGGAGAAACCAACGCGACGCGCGGCGATGAGCGTATTCACACGCGCACGACGGCTCGCCCACGCGTTCGCTGAAGGCAGCGCGCCGACGAGATTGCCGGCTTGATCGAACCCGGCAACGCCGCCGTCAAACGCCGCGCACGCGGTGTCGCAATTTGTCAGATGGGGATCGAGTGTGGAGAGCAGTCGCGCACGGCTGGACAACACGTCGGACCATTCCGCCGCGTCAACCCGCACCAGCGCGCCGTCGCGCTCGGCGACCATGCTGCGCATTGCCGTTTGATGACTATTGATGCCGAGATAGACGACCAGCGTCAAGAGTACCGTGAGGGGCAGAATGGTCCAGAGGAGAATTTGAGTTCGGAGATCGCGGAACATGTTACTCTAAAGAAATCCATTTCTCTCGAAGCGCAAACAAGACGGCTTCGGTTCGCGTCTGCACGCGCAGTTTGGCGTAAATGCTCGCGAGGTGACCCTGCACCGTCCGGTCGCTAATCGCCATCGCCGCGCCGATCTGCTTGTTGCTCAAGCCCTTGGCTGCCATCCGCACCACCTCCAGCTCGCGATCGCTCAACGGCTCAGTGGTGGACGGCTCGGGGGCACTGCCCGTCGCGTGCTGGACCAGTTTTTTCGCGACGCTGGGCGACAGCGCCGATTCGCCATCGGCGACGGCGTGGACGGCGCGGACAAGTTCATCGGAACTGGAAGTCTTTAAGAGATACCCGCTCGCGCCGGCTTGCAGCGCGACGAAAACATACGGGTCGTCGTCGTAAGCGGTCAGGATCAGCACGCGCGTGTTGGGGAACTTGGCTTTGACGCGGCGCGTAGCGTCCAGCCCGTTCACGCGCGGCATCTGAATATCAAACACCGCAACGTCCGGCTGCTCGCGCTCGATGAGCGTGATGGCTTCTTCGCCGTCGCTCGCTTCTGCGACGACACGGATAGCAGTATCTTCTTCCAGAAACTCACGGATGCCTTTGCGAACGACCGCGTGATCGTCGGCAAGGACGACGCGAATTCTTTTTTGCGAATCCATATCTGTTTACACCTGTTTCCGTATCATATCACGGTCGCCGCCAGCGCGCAAACGCGAATTCGCTGGTGATCAGGACGCGTGCCAAGCCGCCCTGCGGCGGCTCGCTTTGCGTCAGTCGGCGGAGGCTGACTCGGTGCTGTAGCTGCTGCGACTTGAGTCGCCAGCCGACTTGGCACGCGCCCTGCACCCGCCTCGGCAAATCGCTTGCAGTCTCTGCGATTTGATGCTATACTAACCACCAGTGCTGGTTCAAAAATCTGTATTTTCCGATATAATAAAGTCTCTTTTAGAAAGAGGGCTGGCGCACGACGCCAAGTCAGGGCTCTAGTTCTGCAGTCACTGGCGCCAATGGTTACTTATCCCGATGGCAGAATCGACCATACTCGCCAAAGCGGTGGCGGTTCAAACACAGGAAGAAGAACGCTACCGGCTCGCCCGCTCGTTGCAGGAGGGACCGGGACAACTCCTGGCGAACGCCGCGCTGGAAATCGAAACGTGTCTGCGCCTGATGAACGATCAACCGGACGCGGCGCGCGACGGTCTGACCGCGCTGCTCGGCGAATTGCGCCGCGGGCTGTCGAGCGTGCGCGACCTCGTCGCGGAACTCGCGCCACCGCTGCTCGCCGAGTTTGGTCTATCCGCCAGTCTGCAAAAATATGCGGAAGAATTTTCGCGACGGACCGGCATTCAAGTCGTCTTGCGCGGCTGGGATGCGCTGACCGAACGTCTTCCTTCGACGATGGAAACGGCGATCTTTCGCGTCGTGCAAGAAGCGCTCGACAACGTGCGCGAGCACGCGCGCGCGAGCGTCGTCCAGGTCGCGCTGGAACTGACGCCCGACCGATACACGGTGACCGTAGTGGATAACGGCAAAGGGTTCGACCCCTCACAGCCCGTCGTCCCCAACCGACGGCTGGGGCTGGTCTCGATGCGCGACCGCGCTGAATTGTTGGACGGCAATCTCCAGGTGTTCTCGGAACCGGGTCACGGCGTGCGCGTGGTGCTGACCGCGCCGCTGCGCCAGTCCTATGCGAGGTGAGATCATAATGAAGAAATCTCAGGCAAGCAGCAAGCCCCAGAAAAAAGCCGGCGAATCCGCGAAGAAGAGCGTCCAGCCCAAGATTCGCCTGATGATCGTCGACGATCACCCGCTTTTTCGCGCGGGGCTGCGCCGCGTGCTTGAACTGGAAGAAGACCTGGCGATCGAAGGCGAAGCCGCGGACGGTCCCGGCGCGCTCGAACTGGCGCGCAAGACCAAGCCCGACGTGATCTTGATGGACGTCAACCTGCCGAACCTCAACGGATTGCAGGCGACGCGCGAACTGACCACGTCCCGGAATGACATTGGAATCATTATCCTCACCGCCTACCACGACGACGAGCAAATGCTGCACGCAATGCGCTCCGGCGCGTCCGCCTATTTCCCCAAGGACGTCGATCCGCAAGAACTGATCCGCGCGATTCGCGAAGTCAGCAAGAGCAATTACGTCGTCAACGACGAAGTCCTCGCCAAGCCCCAGGTCGCGACCTGGCTGCTGAGTCAGTTCGAGCAGATGAGCGTCACCGATACGAACGGCTCCGAGTTCAAGTTCCAGCCCCTCTCGACGCGCGAAATGGAAATCTTGAAATTGATCACGCGCGGGCAGAGCAACAAGGAAATCGCGCAGATGCTGGGCATCAGCCGCCAGACCGTCAAGAACCATATGACGTCGATCCTGCGGAAACTCGCGGTGAACGATCGCACGCAGGCGGCGGTCTACGCGCTGCGCCGCGGCTGGATTCGATTGGAAGACGCGCGGTAAGAGGTTGATGCAATGCCAAGTACCATGCCCGATCTGAAAGAATTGGCGACCGAAGCCAAATCGGAACGCGAGCAGCTCGAGGGCGAAATCCGCGAGATCGACGTTCTCGTCAAGCAAAACTCCGGCGAAGTCGAGCGATTGCAGCAGCGCCAGGCGGACGCCGCCAACCGGCTCCGCCAAATCGAGGCGAACCTGGAAGCCTACCCGCGCGAGGAAATCAAGAACGCGTTCATGAGCGGGCAGGATGTTCAACTGCGCCTGTTCATGATGCGGAGCCAACTGGAACAATTACAAAACAAACAACGCCAATTGCAGCGGTACCGCAGTCAATTGGATCGGCTGACATATCTGACCGAACAACTCTCCGAAGCGTCCGGCTCCGTCCTCCTCGCCGGCGACACGAGCACGCAGTCGCTGGATCATCAATCGATGGTACAGACCATCGAAGCGCAAGAGTTAGAGCGACAGCACTTGGCGCGGCAGATGCACGATGGACCGGCGCAGTCGTTGACCAATCTGATCCTGCAAGCTGAAATCGTCGAGCGAATGTTTGACACCGATCCTGCCAAAGCGCGCGGCGAATTGGGCAACCTTAAGAACGCCGCGAACTCGACGTTTCAGCGCATCCGCGATTTCATTTTCGATCTGCGCCCGATGATGCTGGACGATTTGGGATTGATTCCAACGCTCAAGCGATACGCGCAAACCTTCGAAAGCAAAACACATCTCGCGACGCATCTGGCGACGTTGGGCGAAACCACGCTGCCGTCGTACATCGAAGTCACACTCTTTCGCGCGGTGCAGGAACTGTTGAACAACACGGCGCGTCACGCGCACGCCTCGCGCGTCCAGGTCACGCTCGATCTGCAGGACAATCCGGTGGTCGTCACGGTGGAAGACGACGGCAGTGGATTCGACGTTACGTCCGCCATCGCCGCGGCAAGACAGCGCAGCAGCTCCGGCTTGGTCAATCTGGAAAAGCGCGTCGAAATGCTGGGCGGCAAGATTCAGTTCCAGAGCGGCACGGGGCGCGGGACCAAAGTGCGCGTCGAGTTGCCCGCGTCCTGACGTACGACCACCGCGCCGCACGCGACCACTGTTTTTCGGGTACTATGCTCCTATTGCAGTTTGCCTTGTTTTCGAGTATAATGCGAACAGTCTTGAAAGAGTTACCGCGGGCGCTCAAAGGCGTCCGCAAAGAGAATATCCAAGCGAAAGGAGGTGAAAAACATCATGTATCTGCCTCGCGAAGAAGGTCAGGGTTTGGTAGAGTACGCTTTGATCCTCGTCTTGGTGGCTATCGTCGTCATCGCCATCCTGTTGCTGGTCGGGCCTCAGATCGCCAACATTTTCAGCAAAGTGACCAACGGTCTTTCGACGACCTAAGCGATCAACGATGCCAACCTTGCACGGACTGGGCCCTATCTATGATAGGGACCCACGCCAACATCTATCTGTTAGCAAGTTTTTTATTGTATGATAGTCACCAGAAGGGGTTAGAAGAGAATCCTCTGTAACCCCTTCTGTTCCGTTTTGCGGAAACGATCCAACAAAGTTGAGGCAAGATCGAAATGAAGAAAGGCAAGTCCATCGCACCGCGGACACCCGACCACCCGACCTTGAGCGGGCAGAGCATGGTTGAGGTCGCGGTCACACTGCCTTTTCTCATTCTCATCGTCATCGCGCTGATCGAAATGGGCATCGTGTTTGCCTCTTACATCTCGCTGGTCAACGCGACACGCGAGGGCGCAGTATTTGCCTCGATGTATCCGCAATTGAGCACTGCGCCAAACTACGGCACCAATTCTTATTATGGCACGGGCGGCGGCATCACCAATACGATAACCATTTCATCAGAATACACCACCCGTATTTCGAACGAGATTCTTTATGTATCGGGCGAACCACTTCGCGCGGGACAGTTAATTGACCAGGACATTTTGACGATGACTCCTCCGGTCGTCGATCCTACGTGCGGGATCAACCAAGGGTGTCCGATTACCGTTACCGTTTCGTATCAGGTTCACACTTTTACCAGCGACGTCTCTCTTCCGTACTTTGGTCGATTTGGTCTCCCCAACTATTACCTATTGAGCTACACAATGGGAATGCCGATTCGTTGATATGAGTATTCGCCGCATCTCCCTGACCGCCCCACGACAGGAAAAGGGGCAAAGTACCGTTGAATTCGCGTTTGTTTTCCCAGTCTTCCTTGGGGTCTTGATTGGGTTGGCTTCCTTTGCCTTGCTGTTTTATTCCTACCTGACGATGCAACTGGCTGTTCGGCAGGGTGCCAGCGCGCTCGTGCACGATCCAACTCATGAAACTGTCGCCGACATTCAAAACATCGTCATTTCTAACAGTTTTTCGCTGAACGCAAGCTCGCTCAACGTCGTGGTCGCGCCTTCAAATACAAGTCAGTGGGTCTCGGGCGCGCCGGTTTCCGTTTCTGCCAGTTATACTGTTCCTATCCCCACCGTCTCTATCCCGATGATTGGAAGCGGACGCGTGGTCCTGCTCGGTCCGATCCCAATCTCTGCAACTTCCGTCATGACCATCGAATGAACGGGAATTGCTTCAAGGAGGCATCTCGATGAAACACCTCGTCAAACGCGAAGAAGGGCAATCCATCCTGATCATTGCGGGCGGATTGGTCGTCTTGGTCGCCTTAATGGCGCTCGTCGTCGATGCTGGTAATGCCTATCAGCAGCGCCGCCAAATGCAAAACGCGGTGGATGCTGGCTCGCAAGCTGGCTCCATTGCTCTGGCGCAAGCCAAGCCCAACGGTGCCATCGTGGCTGCCATCCGCCAATACGTGAGCGCCAACGGCGTTGACCCTAACCAAGTCCAGGCGTACTACGTCGTTCAAGATGCCAATGGCAACGACATTCCCGTTACCACCAACACCATCGACGCTTACGGATTGAGCAATCCGGCTCCCACGACGCTGAATGTCAACGGCGTGAATCTGCCGGTCGTCGGCGTCCAGGTGCAGGGGGACAAAACTTTTAACACGTTCTTCGCCGGCGTGGTGGGCTTTAAGCAGATGACGGTTGACGGTGGGTCTTCCGCCTACGCCCAGTGCGGCGCGTGCAGCGCCAGCGGCTTGTTCCCCATTGCCCTCAATTCCCAATCCTTCATCGTGAATGGACAACCCGCGGTCTATACCGAGCAAAGCAGTCCCGACTATACCTATACCATTTTTGAAAACAAGCAAACCGGACCCGGCAACTTTGGCTACGTGTCTTGGAATAACGATCCCAGTGAGCCAACGCTCGTCAACAATATGAACAACCCACAGAACAGCGGTACCTGGCTGGTGGGTCAGTCGGTTCCCGGAGCGACGGGCACGATGGCGAGTAGCGGCGAACGCAGCGCACTCCAAAGTTACCTCAACAAGATTGTGACGATTCCCGTTTACGATACCACCGCGGGACAGGGCAACAACCTGACGTACCACATCGTCGGCTTTGCCAGTTTCCGCATCACCTGCTTCAAAGTCAACAGTCAGGTCTATGGAACGTGCCAAGGAGACACCGGCAAAAACGACAAGTTCATCCAGGCAAAACTCCAGCAGACGACAGATTCTGCCGCGAACGGTGGCTGCGCCAGTTTTGGAATCTGCACTGTCAAAGTTCGCCCGCCAATTGCCCCGCAGCGAGCATTAGTCGGGACAGTCAAACTCCTCGACTATACGCAGACAAATTCGACGCCCTCGTCCGTTCACATCCCGGTGGATGTAGTCAGCGTTCTGGACGTATCGTCCAGCATGTCGTGGGACTTTAACGGAAACAATCCCGGTTCAAATCAGAAAATTAACGCGGCAAAGACGGCGCTGACCAATTTCGATCAGAATATGCAGCCCACCAAAGGCGACCAGTTGGGATTGGTGAGTTTCCCAGCCCCACGGACTTATGGGAGCCAGTATCATACGCTTTGCCCCAATTCCAATATCAACCGGAACCCAAGTATTACCTATTACGAAACCGCCCAAGTGCAGGCGAATCTCTCTGGAAATGTCGCGGCGGTGAACAGTGCAATTAACGGGCTGAGCGTTCAATCAAACACGCCTACCGCGTCAGCAATTCAGATGGCGACCCAAATGCTGAACGGATCGTACCACAAGTCTGGAAACGTCAAGGTGATGATTCTGGCGACCGATGGACGCGCCAACGTTCTTGTGGCTAATGGCAAATACGACGGCGATAATGCAGACTTTCTCGCGTGCAACGATCCCGCCGTTCAGGATATGATCGATCAGGCAAACATCGCCAAGAACGCTAACAACCAGATCATCGTCTTCGTGATCGCCATCGGAAATGATGCGAACAGCACCGCGTTGAAAGCCGTCGCAACCCCCGACTCGGATCCGAGCAAACCCCACTATTTCGTGGCAACAGATCCGACCTCGATGGCAAACATCTATCAACAGATCGCCAATCGCGTCCAGAACATCGGAGGCGAGGGCTGCCAAATCATCCAGACCGAGGGGTTCGCGCCGGGCGCGAACCTGGTCGTCAAGAACACGACAACCGGCATTTCGTACAACGTCCAGACCACTTCGACCGGCGCGTTCAGCATTCCCAACGTGGACGCTGGCACGTTCGTTTTCCAATCCGGCACCGTCGTGGTGAATGGACTCACCTACAACATTTTCACCGATAGTTTGGGAGGTCCTCCCTCCACGTCAAGCCCCAGTATCACCGTTCCCGATGCCGATGGTACTTACACCAAAGACCTGTTCCTCGGTACCAGCCAGCCACCCACTTGTCATTAGCACTGACTCGACGAAACAGTAGGGGTAACCAAACCGGTTACCCCTACTGCTACTCTGTCAATTGGTAACTGCTCAGCTCGCCGCACGGTGATTCATCACCGTGCTACCCAGTTGCGCCCGATGAATCGGGCTAGGCGGATTGATCCGCCATCGTTTGACAGCCCGCCGATTGATCGGCGGGCGGACACACCATCTGGAGCAACCTGGGCAGTCACCAGCAAAATTAGGATACACCCTATGCGTACCTCCAAATGGTTGCTCTTCGGCAGCAGCGTTATGCTGCTTGTCGCCATTTTGAGTTTATTCCTCAGCCAGACCTTCCCAGTTTCCGCGGGCGGTCCTACCTGCGATTCCACCGGCTGCTATGTTTTCGACACGACGATCAACGACTTTGCGCAGGGACAATTCTATGCCACGGGACTATCCAACAATGGCGACGGCGCGGTTCAGTTGCTGCCGATCGGCATCACGTCACCATGGAACCCGGACTCAAACACCTTGCCCGCCTCGCGCGCGGAACTTGCCACGGCGATCTACAACAACAAAATCTTTGTCATCGGCGGAGTAGACACTACAGGCAATCCTCAAACAAGCATTTTTGCTGCCACCACATATATCACGGGCGGCATTCAAGCGCCGGGCTTTACAACAGTGTCGAACCTTCCCATTGGGCTTTCTGGTATGCCCGCAACCATTTATTCGACAGGGTCTGGCGGTTTCCTGTACGTGCCGGGGGGCAACACTAACATTTCCCAAGTGTATACATCGACGGTATACTATCAGCAATTCGACGCGAATGGTAATTTTTTCGGCGGTTGGAAAACGACATCAGCTCCTATGCCGATTCCTCTAGTTTATCACCAAGCCGTCGTGCACAATGGTTACCTCTACATTATCGGCGGGTACGAGGGTTTTTCCACCGCCGATCCAGATATCTCATACGGACTGATCAACCCTTCAACTGGCGATATCACCAGTTGGACTACACAATCGGGCGTGATCCCTAACAATGGGGGCGGTGGGCTTTCTTCATTTTCCGCAGTCATCTGGCAAAGCGGTACCGGCACAGACTATCTTTACCTCATTGGCGGTGGTATCGCCGGTTCATATAATGTGCCGGATGTCAGTTACGCTGCATTTAACTCGAACGGCTCGGTAGGTTCATTTACTCTGCATACTAGCGATCTGCCTTTAACTCTTATGGCGCAGGCGGCAGTGCAGTTCAACGGACAGATCTTTGTCTCGGGTGGTCTGGAAGGTATCAACATCACCCCAACACTCAAAGTGCAATCTTCGCTGATTGATCCGACCGGCGCATTGCACGATTGGGGAGGCGGCGTACACTGGATCTCATCATCGCCGCTCCCTGAAGCACGCAACTATCATGGTTCCGTCGTCAACAGCGGCGGAGAAGTGTATGTGATTGGCGGTTATGGTCCAACCGGAAAAGCGACAAACACTGTCTATCACGGATCCACCACCGGTTTTGGATCGACGTACGCACCGAATGGAAATTACCTTTCGCGCGTCATTTCTTTGGGAGGGCAACAAAACCTCGACCAGATTGCCGTGAACTCGACGATCACGGACGTCGTCAGTACGACGCTAACGGTTCGATACCGCGTTGGCAATGATCAGAATTTTACCGGCGCGGTCTGGAAAAATCTACCCAGTCTTACTACAGGGACCAATATTACTTCCACATTTTCCATCACTGACAGTGGCGTCAGTTACTTGCAGTATCAAGCGTTCTTCACCACAACCAAGTCGTCCGAAACGCCCATTCTGAACGCGGTGCAAGCGCATTACACCCCGCCGTCTGACCTTCTCATCACGTATATGGAGGTGCCGCCTGCCTTCGCTTCCGGGTCGCCTGCCTCACAAACTGTAACCATTACCGTTTCAAATTACGGGCAAGGACCCGCGCGTCCAGTTCGCAAATTGCCAACCATCATACCCGCATTAGTACCGCAAACCAGGTCCTTGGGTGGTAGAAGAGCGCCCGCCGCAACTTCGCACTATTTTTGGGTCGACGTATACGTTGACCACAAGCCCACGGGACCGTCAGACCTGGGAGAGTGTTACAATTCTTGGCAACTCGGTACGTATCCGCTTCCGCCGGGTACTAGCGGCAATATTTTGATAAGTGGCTGCTCGGTGAGTGCTGGTACGCACAATTTCTATGCGCAGGTAGATACCTGCCCGAATCCCGGTCTGTTCCCACCCACCTGCCCTACCGAGGGACAAATCATCGAAAGCAACGAAAACAATAACATTACTGGTCCCTTGACCAGCATCATCGGCAGTAGTAGCAGTATTATCACCGGGACTGGCGGCTTGTATTTACCGCTCATCCTGAAGAACCACTAACGTTCAATTTCCGCAACTGTGTCAAAAACATTGTGGCGGGTATGCCCATCGAGACATACCCGCCACTTTCAAAAACGTATACGATTCGCGTGATGATCGTCGCTAGTTGGTCGTCTGACGCAAGACGCGCGCTCCAAACACGATCAGTACCAGCACCAGTCCCACGGCGATCCAAGTAAATGGAGAACCACCTGTGGCAGGTAACGCCGATGTTGGTTTGGGCGTCGGTGTTGCCGTCGCGGCGACGCCGCCTAGCAGTGGAGTAATTGTAGCAACAGGCAGAGGTGTACTCGTCGCCGCGGGCTGAGACGTAGACGTAGCGGCAGCTGGCACCGGAGTGTTCGTTGCAGCAACCGGCACGGATGTGTTAGTCGCTGTTGGTGGTATTGATGTCTTGGTAGCCGTGGGCGGTATTGGCGTGTGAGTAGCCGTAGGTAACGTTGACGTGTTGGTGGGGGTAAGAGTTGCCGTAGCCGTGAGCGTGGGCTGCGTGGTGGGAGTGATCCTTTGAAGAACCGGTCCGTTGGGTCGAACCATGCTGTCACTTATTCGGGTAGGGGCAGTCGCGAATGCAGCCAATGCCACAGCCAAAACCAAGAGGACGAGACCGTAAGAAAGCACACGTCTGACTAGATGATTCATGTTGATTCCCCGTAGTAGAGCAGTGGAAATATTTGCGCGTCAGCCGCCCGAACAATTGGGAACTCGATCAACGCCCAAGCTGGTACGCTGAGTTTAAGATAAAACCGTATTGATGTCAAGTAGTACAATGGGTCTCTTGCCAATTTCATTGTTTCGTTATAGAATTGTTTCAACGTGACGCCCGATTCAACCTTCTGAAGGAGACAACATTATGCGACGTGGAGGCAGAATCCTTGTCCTGCTGGGAATCATTCTCGGTCTCGTGACCGCTGCCGGAACCTTCCTGGCGCTCAGTAATCAACCGCAGCCAACGGCGCAAGTGACCACGCAGCCAGTCGTCATCGCGCTGCAAAACATTCCGGATCGAAGTGTCATCACACCGCAGGTTGTGACGATTCAGCAGTGGCCCGCGCCGGTCCCGGCAGGCGCGATCGGACGCGTGGAAGATGTTATCGGCAACCTTGCCACAGAGCCGATCTATCAGGGACAGCTCATCCTACCTCAAATGTTCATCAGCACCACCCTGGTCCCCGGCTCGCACTCGAACGCCTCGTACATTGTTCCCACCGGCAAAGTCGCTGTCGCCTTTCCCATCAGCCCGCTTTCCAGCGTGGCGAACGCGTTGCAAGTTGGCGACAGCGTAGACATTATGCTGACGCTGAACCCTGCCGCACTTGCGCCCCAGGGTGCGTCGCAGCGAACCACTACGACCACGGCGACCACCGGCACGGAAGGACAGCCCGTCACTCAGTTGATGCTGCAAAATGTCCTGATCCTGCAAGTGGGCAGCTGGAACAATGTCGCGCCCAGCGGTGGTCAACAGCAAGCGCAACCTGCCGGCGATATCCTCACCTTCGCGCTCACGCCGCAGGACGCGCTCGCGCTCAAGAGCGCGCGCGAACAAGGAACGATCGAGCTGGAGCTGCGGCACGCCGGTGATACGCAAACGTTCACCACCGAACCGGTCACCCTGCAGTACCTGAACAAGCGATTTAATTTCAATTTGCTGCCGGCGAAATAGTCCTGCTGCCTCGATTGGGTGTCTCGTTCCAATCCACTACATTCTACACGATCTTAGAAAAGGTATTTGATGCCCGCCAGTGGGAGTAACGGTCCAAAGATCCGCGTCCTCATCGTCGACGACATTATGGAGACGCGCGAGAACATCAAAAAGCTTCTGTACTTTGAAGACGATATTGAAATCGTCGGCGCAGCGGCAAACGGCCGCGAGGGAATCGATCTCGCGACCCAGTACCTTCCCGACATCGTCCTGATGGACATTAATATGCCGGGAGTGGACGGCATCGCCGCCAGCGAAGCCATCTCGGCGCAACTGCCGAATGTCCAAGTCGTCATGATGTCGGTGCAGGGCGAAGCCGACTATTTGCGCCGCTCGATGCTCGCCGGCGCGCGCGAATTTCTCATCAAGCCCTTCTCCGGCGACGAGCTGGTCAACAGCATTCACCGCGTCTATCAGTTGGGCGCGACGCGGCGCGCGGCAATGCCCGCGCCGCCCCCAACTATGGTTTCCGCTGTGCCCGCCCCGCCGCCGCCCAAAGGCGCCAAGATCATCGCCGTCCTGGGAAGCAAGGGCGGCGCGGGCTCCAGCACCGTGGCGGTCAATCTCGCCGTCGCGCTGCGCGAAGAAACCAAAGAGCGCGTCGCGCTCATCGACGCCAATCTCGAGTTCGGCGATGTCGGCGTATTCCTCAATCTGCCGAATAGCCGCACCATCGCCGAGATGACCGGCGACAAGGTGGGGATCGACGAAGACCTGTTGGACGGCACACTGGCAAGTCACGCCACCGGGATCAAGGTATTGCTCGCGCCGCCGCGTCCCGAAATGGCAGAGTTGGTCAAACCCGAGCACCTGAAAACGATCATCGAGATGATGACGAAATCGTTCGACTTTATCGTCGTCGATCTGTGGAAGTCTTTTCAGGAAACCACCATTCTCTTCCTCGACGCGGCGGACCAGATCGTCCTGGTCTCTACCGCCGACATTCCCGCCATCAAGAACGCCAAACTGTTTTTCGAGCTGACCGACGCGCTCAAGTACCCGCCGGAAAAGACCTTCTTTGTGTTGAACAAAGAAGACGGGCGCAGCGGCATTCGACCGAAAGATATCGAAGCGAGCATCAAACATCCGGTCGGCGCGGTCTTGCCCAAGGACGACCGCACGACGCTGCTCGCCATCAATCGCGGCGTGCCCTTTGTCACCGCGCAGCGCACCACCGCGCTGTCGCAGGCGTATTTTGCTCTGGCTCGCAACATCGCGCAGCGCACCTCCGTCGCGCAGCCCACTGTCCCGGTTCCCGCGCGCGCTGCCAGTCGTTAGAACCTGTCTGAAAACCCAAGTCACAAAGACACAAAGGAAGATGGGGCTAAACTTGATACCTTGGTGTCTTTGTGGTGGCTTGTAAGACAGTCCTAGACCAAACGTAGACACACAGATAGAAAGAGAGCGATTCAATGTCCCTACTCAAACGGATCGAAAAAGCCGGTCAAGTCCCGCCGGGCGGCACGCAGACCCCCTCCGCGCCCGAACCACCCAAAAGCGACGAAATCACTTTGAAGCGACGGCAAGCGCCCGCGCCCGCGCATGATGTCTATGCCGATCTCAAGACGCGCGTTCAGCAAAAGATCATCGCCGATCTCGATCCGAAGCTCGATCTCTCGAAACAAGATCAGGTGCGCCGGACCATCGAGGGAATGTTCAACGATTTTCTGGCGCAGGAAGACGTCGTCTTGGCGCGCGCGGACAAATCACGGCTCTTCGATGAAATTCTCGCCGAAGTGCTGGGCTATGGTCCCATCCAGAAACTCCTCGAAGACCCGACGATCGACGAAATCATGGTCAACGGTCCGCGCAACATCTATATCGAACGTCAAGGCAAGATCGAGCGCGTGGCGATCACCTTTGAAACCGACGCGCACGTTTTTCGCATCATCGACCGCATCGTCTCGCCGCTGGGACGGCGCGTGGACGAAGGACAGCCGTACGTCGACGCGCGCTTGCCAGACGGTTCACGCGTCAACATCATCATTCCGCCGCTCTCGTTGATCGGACCCACGGTCACCATCCGCAAGTTCCGCCCAACGCCCATCACCATCGACGAAGCGGTGAAGCTGGGCACATTCTCCAGCGAGTTTGTGCAATTCATGAAAGCGTGCGTCGAAGGAAAGATGAACGTCATCATCTCCGGCGGCACCGGCTCCGGCAAGACCACGACGCTCAATATCATCTCAAGCTTCATTCCGGGGACTGAACGCATCATCACCATCGAAAACGCGGCGGAATTGCAGCTGCGCCAGGAACATGTCATCACGCTGGAATCCCGCCCGCCCAACATCGAAGGGCGCGGCGAAGTGACGATGCGCGACCTTGTCATCAACGCGCTGCGTATGCGCCCCGACCGCATCATCGTCGGCGAGGTGCGCGGCGGCGAAGCGTTGGATATGTTGCAGGCGATGAACACCGGTCACGAAGGATCGATGAGCACCGTCCACGCCAACACCCCGCGCGACTCGCTGCACCGTCTGGAGACGATGGTGCTGATGGCGGGCGTCGAGCTGCCGCTCCGCGCGATTCGCGAGCAGATCGCCGGCGCGCTCAACCTGATCGTGCAGATCGAGCGTATGCGCGACGGTACGCGCAAGGTGGTCTCGGTCACCGAGGTACAGGGCATGGAAGGCGAGGTCATCGTGACGCAGGACATTTTCAAGTTCGAAGGCGCCGGCGTCAAAGATGGCAAGATCCTGGGCAAGCTCAAAGCGACCGGCATTCGACCCAAGTTCATGGAGAAACTGGAAGCGTCCAACATCTTCCTGCCGCCGCAGATTTTTGGACTGGACAACCGGTTCTTCCAATAGCGCGTTCCACGCGAGGAGTCAATAGATATGGATTCTACGACTTCGCCTCTGATTTTCAGTCTGCTCGCTTTTGCGTCCATCTTCCTGCTGTTCTTCGGAATCGACCGTATCCTGGGCAGCCAGAAAGCGGCGATCGATTCGCGCTTGGACCAGTACGCCAGCCGGGATGGGATTGCCGCGCAAGCCGAAGCCATTACCGCGCAGCAGGAAGCGACCCGCGGGCTGAACAAGATGCTCAACACCGGCGGCGCGGCAAAACAACTTGCCGTCGAGCTTCAGCGCGCGGATTTGAAACTCACCCCCTCCGAGTACATTCTGGTGAACATCGCCTCGGTCCTGATCGGTTTCCTGATTGCGCTGTTTCTGGGGCGCGGTAATATCATCTTTGGGCTGATCGGAGGCGTGATCGGGTTTTACCTGCCGCGTTTCTATCTACGCCGGTTGCAGGCGCAACGGCTCGCCGCGTTCAACAATCAACTGGGCGATATGCTCATCCTGCTGTCCAACTCGCTCCGCTCCGGCTACAGTCTGCTCCAATCGATTGAGACGGTTTCCAAAGATATGCCCGCGCCGATGTCGGTGGAATTCATCCGCGTCGTACGCGAGATCGGACTCGGGCTGACCATCGAGGAAGCCCTGGGACACTTGCTCCAGCGCATCCAAAGCGAAGACCTCGATATGGTCATCACCGCGATCAACATTCAGCACGAAGTCGGCGGCAACCTGTCCGAAATCCTCGACACGATCGCCGAAACGATTCGAGAACGCGTGCGAATCAAGGGGCAGATCAGGGCGCTCACGTCGCAGCAGCGCTTGTCCGGCAACGTGGTCTCGGTGCTGCCGCTGCTCCTCGGCGTGTTTATGTTCGTCTTCAATCCCGCGTATCTTGATCGAATGTTTCAGCAAACGTGTGGTATCGCCATGCTCGTGACCGGCGGCATCACCATTCTGCTGGGTTATTTTGCCATCCGCAAGATCACCGACATCGAAGTCTAGCGATGGAAGCGAGATGCTGGGTGGGAGGGAATAAATGCTAACAACGATTCTTCCGGTGTTCGTGGCATTGAGCATCATCCTGGTCTTTGTGGGACTGGGGATGGCAGCCGGTCCCAACACCGTTCAAACGCGTCTGGATACCTACGGCTCGCGTCCGCGTACCCTCGCCGAGATGGAACTGGAGCAGCCGTTTAGCGAACGCGTCGTCTCGCCGGCGATTCGCGGAATGGCTGAGCTGATCGGTCGCTTCGCGCCGCAGCGCAACGTCGAAGAGATGCGGCACAAACTCGATCTTGCCGGCAACCCCAACGGCTGGACCACGTCGGACTTGTTGGGCGTGCGCGGTATGGCGGCTGTCATCACGATGGTGATCGTGGTGCTTCCGCTCTATTTTCTCGGCGTTCCGGTGCTGCAAATCATCCTGTTCACTGCCGTCGGCGGTATCCTGGGTTTTTACCTGCCGGTCTTCTGGCTGAACAGCAAGATCAGATCGCGCAAGCACGAGATTCAACGCTCACTGGCGGACGCGCTCGACCTGCTGACCATCAGCGTAGAAGCCGGTCTGGGGTTTGACGCGGCGATGGTCAAAGTCACCGAGAAATGGGACAATGAACTTAGCCGCGCGTTCGCGCGCGTCAACGCGGAGATTCGGCTGGGCAAGCTGCGCCGCGAGGCGCTGCGCGATATGGCGAACCGCACCGACGTGCCCGATGTCGGCAACTTTATCGCCGCGGTGATTCAAGCCGATCAATTGGGCGTCAGTCTTGCCAAAGTCCTGCGCATCCAGTCCGACCAGATGCGCGTCAAACGGCGGCAGCGCGCCGAAGAGCAAGCCGCCCAAGCGCCGGTCAAAATGCTCTTCCCGCTAGTCTTTTTGATCTTCCCATCGATTTTCATCGTTCTTCTGGGACCGGCGGTATTGATTTTTTCGAGCCAGGGCGGGTTGTTGGGTGGCGGCAGGTAAACTGCGCGCGATCAATCGCAGCCGCAACGCCGTCCTCGTTGAACAGGGAACTGTGGCGGACAGCGCGTGGACGCGGCTCAAGGGCTTGCTGGGACACGCGCCGCTCCAGACCGGCGAAGGGCTGTTGTTGCGCGGCGAGAAAGCGATCCACACCATCGGAATGGGATTTGCCATCGACGTTTTGTTCCTGGATCGCGATGGGCGCGTCAAGCACCTGATCCCGAAAATGGTCCCGTTACGCGCCAGTCCGTTCGTGGGTTCCGCCGCCAATGTCCTCGAAATGCCGGCAGGGACGATTGAGCGCACCGGCACACGGCTCGGCGATTTGATCGAATTCGAATTCGCGTGATCGCGGAGGGGTATGGTTGCGCGGATATGGCGGACGGCGCACGCCGCCCGCCAGGCGCTGCTCGATCTCCTCTTTCCACCGCGTTGCATCGTCTGTCGCAGCGCGGATCCGGCATGGTTTTGCCCCGCGTGCCGCGCCCAGGTCGAGAAAATTCTGCCGCCGCTCTGCGACCGCTGCGGTCGCCCTCTGCATCGCCAAGAATGTCCGTATTGCCGCAAACTCCCGCTGACCATCGACGGCATCCGCGCGATCGCTTTCTTCGAAGGAAATCTCCGCCGCGCCATCCACACTTTCAAGTACGAGCCGCGTCCCGAGCTTGCCGGCGTCCTGGGACAGATGTTGAGCGATTATCTCGCCGCGCATTCGTTGCCGGTGGATGTCGTCACGGCGGTACCTTTACACGCAGAACGCGAACGCGCGCGCGGATTCAATCAAGCGCTCTTGCTCGCGCGGGCGCTGGGCGCGCGGCAAAACCTGCCGGTCTGGGACAGCGCGTTGGCGCGCGTGCGCGCGACGCGCTCGCAAGTCGAACTCGACGCGGCAGAGCGGCACGCGAATGTGCAGGAGGCGTTCGCCGCCGAGGCGCGCGTCGCCGGGATGCGCGTGCTGTTGATCGACGATGTGTGTACGACCGGCGCGACAATGGATGCCTGTACCGCCGCGCTCAAACAGCGCGGCGCAAAATCGGTGTGGGGGCTTGCCCTCGCACGCGGGAGGTGATACAATATTTTTGCCGAGACTCACAGTCTCTGCGCCAAACTTGAGTAAAGGAGGACACGATGAATCTGATCGTCAGTGGCAAAAATCTCGAAGTCTCCGAAGGGCTCAAGGAGTATGTCGAAAAGAAAATCGGCAAGTTGGACCGCTATCTACCGGCGCTGACCGAAGCGCGCGTGGAATTCGCCCTCGAAAAAACCAAATCCGCCGCGCAGCGCGAGGTCGTGCAGGTTACGCTGCGCACGAACGGCACGATTCTGCGCGGCGAAGAACGCGCGGCGGACTTTGGCGCCGCCGTGGACATCGTGATGGAGAAACTGGAGAAACAGATCGCACGGTACAAAGGCAAGCACTATCGCGGACGAGCGCAAGCCGAGCGCGCCGCGCCCGCCGAAACCGAAGTCGAGACCAAAGACGTCAGTCCGCGCATTGTCCGGATGAAACGATTTCGCACTCGACCGATGACAGAGGAGGAAGCGATTGAACAGATGGAACTACTCGGACACAGCTTCTTCGTATTCACCCACCGGGAACGCGGCACAATCAACGTGCTCTACCGGCGTAACGATGGAAACTACGGGTTGATCGAGCCTGAAAAAGAATAGGACCACATTGCGATGACGCTACGGGGGGTTAGGGAATCACATCCCTAACCCCCTTGAATTTCTTGGTTGTCATTCCGAGAAGACGTACCACACGGCAGTAGGTAAGGTTTCTCTTGGTGCTCCTTCGTGGATGAAAGCATTTTCAATGGAGACCGATTTGTCGCACGCAACTCTTTTTCTCTTCGTGAAAGGCACCGCCGACAACGACGTGGAGCGGTTGGTCGCCGACGCGCAGATCGCCGCGTCGCTCGATACGCTGGAACGCGTCCGTGCGATTCCCGAAATCGCCACGATGGTCGTCGCGACGGCGAACCGCGATTTTGCCGAACGCGCTGCCGCGCTCGGCGCGCGGGTTGAGGTCGATCCGTCGGGCGAGGGCTTTCATTGGGGGCAACGCCTCGCCGCGCTGGTGGACAAACACCGCGCCGATGCGCCGCTTTACATCGGCGGCGGCAGCGGCGCGCTGATGAGCACGGACGAGTGGCGCGCCGTCGCGCAACGCGTACTGCAACAGTCGAACGTCGTCGTCACGAACAATTACTATTCGTGCGATTTCGCCGCGTGGTCGCCCGGCAGCGCGCTGCGGCGCATCGAGCCGCCGGAGCTCGATAACGATCTCGCGTTCCGGCTGGGCGAACGCGCCGGGCTGCAAATCGCCGCGCTGCCGAAGAACGCGGCAACGCAGCTGGACATCGATACGCCGACCGACCTGCTGACGATTGCGTTTCATCCGTCCGTCGGTCCGCGCCTGCGCGATGAGTTGAACCGCGCGCGACTGGAAACGACGCGCGCCGAAACCGTCCTGTCGCTCTTGGGTAACCGCAACGCCACGCTGCTCATCGCCGGACGCGTGTCGGCTTCGATGGCACTCTTACTCGAGCGCGCCACGCGCTGCCAATGGCGCATCGTGAGCGAAGAGCGCGGGATGCGCGCCAGCGGACGCGATGCGCGCGGCGAGGTGCGCGCGCTGCTCGGATTCTATTTGGAGCGCGCCGGGATGCGCGATTTCTTCGCCGCGCTCGCGCGGCTCGCGGACGCCGCCATCCTCGACTCGCGCGTGCTGTTCGCGCACCAACACCTCCAGCCGCCCGCGCGCGATCGATTCAATTCCGATCTGCTGCGAGCCGACGCGATCGACGACCCATTCATCCGCGAGTTCACTTTCGCCGCGCGCCAAGCCCCGATCCCGATTCTGCTGGGCGGACATTCGCTTGTGTCCGGCGGAATGTACGCGCTCGTTGAAGCCGCAAACCCAAAAACCGATTGACTCTTTCCATACCGATTGTGGTATAATTGTCGGAGAGATGATGCAAGCCCTGTCGACCACTGGGAGAAACTAGAAGAGATGCCCAAGGCAAAGCCCTCCACAAAAAAGAAAACGACCAAGACCAAGCCGACCGCGCGCCAAGCGACGCCCGCAAAGAAATCCACGGTATCCGCGCCCCCACGCGCGGCGTACTCGGAAGAGTACGTCGAGTACTTGGAGCGACACGCGCTCTACGGCACGGGGCGTCCGCGGCTGAGCCAGTCCGAGTTCGACCGTCTCGACGACGAAATGCTCGACCTGCTGGGTCTCGAATCGGAGACGGGTCTGAACGACGACCAGATCGTGCGCCTGCAGGAACTGGAATACCTCTTACTCGACTCCGAACAATGACACCGCGCATCGTCCTCTTCGTTTGCACCGGCAACGTCTGCCGGTCCCCCATGGCAACCGCACTATTGAACGCCCAAGCGCAGCGCGAGGGCGACAGCGACCAGATGATCGCGCGTTCCGCTGGTACCTGGGCGATGGAAAATCAACCCGCTTCAGGACACGCGTTGAGTGTGATGGCAGCGCGGGGCATCGACCTCTCGGGTCACCGCGGGCACACTGTCACGCGGCAAGACCTCGCCGATGCCGACGTGGTGATCGTCATGACGCGTAGCCACCGCGATGCGCTCGTCGCCGAATTCCCCGAGTGCCGCCCCAAGCTCCACTTGATGAGCGAACTGAAAGACCGCGTTTTTGATGTGAGCGATCCGTACGGCGGAACGCTCGCCGAATATCAGGAGACCGCTGCCCAATTAGAAGAACTCATTGCCAGCGGCTATGAGAAAATAAAATCTTGGGCACTGGATCATCCGCGCTGAGACGCGTCCTTGCAAGAATTCGAGCCGGTATTTCTCGCCGCGTGCATGACCCGCGGATTCAACGCCGCCTGCAGGTGGGCAGTTCCCTCGCGCTCGGCGCGGGCTTGCTCGTTTCGGCAAGCATCTTTTTCGGTTTATTCGATTCCTCCCAGTCGCGTCTGTCCGATTTTGTCTACCAGCCCTTCGCGCCCAGCGGTCAAGTCGTTATCGTCAGCATCGACGACGCCAGTCTGAAAAGCGTTGGCGCGTGGCCCTGGTCGCGGGCGACGCTCGCGGACTTGATTCGTACCATCGATCAGGCGCAGCCGCGCGTGGTCGCGCTCGATCTCGTTCTGCCCGATCCCTCCAACGACGACGCCGCGCTCGCGCAGGCGCTCGCCGGCGCGCCGCGCGTCATCCAACCGATTTTGGGCGTAGAAGCGACGCGCATTCAGCCGAGTCAAGGTTTCTTTCCCCGCTTTAGCGTCGGTCTCAAGCCCGCGCCGGCGCTGCAAACGGTCAACACGCTCCTCGGGCACACAATGCTCAAGCCCGACCCGGATGGCGTGCTGCGCCGCGTGGCGGTCGCCATCGACGCGTCCGACCAGCGCTACTCCGCCTTCGGCATTGCCGCGTGGCAGACCCAGCCAAACGATACGCTTGCGCGCGCGTCGGCGAACAACTGGGTCGCCTTCGGATCGACGAATCTCCCGGTCGACTCGCAGGGACAGATGCGGCTGAACTTTGTGAGCTGGGGCAACGAGCACGTGATTTCTGCCGCCAGCGTGCTGCACGGACGCGCCAACCCTGACTCACTGCGCGACAAGATCGTTCTCGTCGGCGCGATGGGTTCCGCGACGCAAGAGACATTTCAAACGCCGCTCTCGCTCGGCAGCCGCCCGGCGTACCCGGTGGAAATCCAGGCGGACCTGATTGAGACGATTCTGGGCAATCACTTGCTGATCGAACAGGATCGTCTGACGCAAATCCTCGTTATCTTCCTCGTCGCGCTCCTCGCCGGCGCAACGCTTCCGCACGTCCGACTCGTTTCGGCGATTGGGCTTACGCTGCTCTACTTGGCGATGTACCTGAGTTACGCGTTTCAAAAATTCAGCGAAGGCGTCATCGTTCAACCACTCTACCCGGTGCTCGCGCTGCTGCTCACCTCCGCCAGCACTATGGCGTTTCGATATTTTTCCGAAGAGCGACCGCGCGCGTTTCTGGGACGCTTGTTCCGCCGCTACGTTTCGCCGGACGCGGTCGATCAGGTGCTGAGCAATTTCGAACGCGGCGCGCTGCCGTTGGAAGGCGCGCGGCGCGATGTGTCGGTGATGTACGTCGACTTGCGCGAATTCGGACCGCTGACGGAGTCGCTGACCCCGGCGGCAGCGGTGCGCCTGCTCAATCAATATATGACCGCCATTGTCGGAGCGGTCTTTCGGCACGGCGGCTCGCTCTCCAAACACACTGGCGATACGATCATCGCGGTCTGGAACCTGCCGCTCGATCAAATCGATCACGCGCATCGCGCGGTGCGCGCGGCAATCGAAATTCGGCACGACGTTGCCGCGATTCGCGCCAAGCAGCCGAAGGAGACGGCGATCCAGGTCGGCATCGGCATTGGCACTGGCAGTGTGTTCGCCGGCCACATCGGCGCATCGCCGCGCGAAGAGTACACCATCCTGGGCGAAGTGGTCGCGATGGCAGAGCGCATGGCGATGAAGATGGATCGAGGCATCTTTATCGATCAAGCGACGCGCGAGCACGTTGGCAGCGATTTTGAAACGCGCGAGGTCAATCCGGTGCGTCTGCGCCGGCGCACCGACCCGGTAATGGTCTGGGAAATCATCGAGCCGATGGAAGAAGACGAGCCAGAGGAAACGGTCGCAGAACAAGACCCAGAGGTTGTAACAAATTAAACGCCCGCCTCGTCGGCGGGCGTTTATGCCGCAATGAACGGCTCCCAGTCGCGGTATTCGGTGAGGTAATGCCCAAAAAGCGAATACGTCGACGCGCTGGGTTCGGCGGCGGGATGGCGCAGCGCCATGTGCGCTTCTTCCAGCATCTTGCCGCCTTTGTGCCGATTGCACGACGGGCACGCGCTGACAACGTTCTCCCATGTATGCTTGCCGCCGCGATGGCGCGGGATGATGTGATCGATCGTGAGATGGTTCGATTGGATGCCGCAGTACTGGCAGGTGAAATGATCGCGGCGAAAGATCGCGCGGCGCGACAATTTCACGCGCGGGCGCTCACGGCGCACCTGATGCGCCAGCCGAATCACCGAGGGACGCGGAAACTGCGCGCTCGGCGTGCGAATATAGCCGCGGCTGTTCACTACGATTTCGGCTTTGCCGCTGATGAGAAGCACCACCGCGCGCTGCGTCTGGCACACGTTCAGTGGCTCGTAGTTTTGATTGAGAACGAGAACGTCTTGCCCCATATTGAGTTGGAGTATAGCACCGCGGTCACAGCGCGTCAAACACGCCGTTCCATCTCCCACAACATCCGCTGCCGCACAAACGCATAGTACGCCATCAGCGCGCTAAGCAGCACGCCGTGCCCGCCGTCGAGCCAGCCCTGCAGCACGAGGCAGCGGCGAAAGAATTCGCGCAGCGGCTGACCGATGAACCCGCGCCAGCGCGCGCGTTTGCCTTCGTTGTACCACACCCGCGCCTCGTAACGCGTGTACTTGAGCTGCTTTTCGCGGAACTGCGCGAGAGTCTCGTAGTTGTAATGGATCAATGGCTCGCGCAGATAGCCGACCTCGCCGTCCCACAGAACCAACTCGTGCACTTCACGCGCTGGGTCGAAGCGCGCCCTGCCCTTGCGGAGCACGCGCGGCTGATAGTCCGGCGACCAGCCGGTGTGCCGAATTTCCTTACCGAAGATGATGTTGCGGCGCGGAATCCAAAAGCCGGCAAATGGCGGATGGCGGATGGCAGATGGTGAGAGATCACTGTTCACTGCCCACTGTTCGCTGATCACTGCCCGTATCTCCCGCCCCAGCGCCGGCGTGGCGCGCTCGTCCGCGTCGATAAAGAAAATCCAATCGCCGCGCGCAAGGTCGATGGCAGCGTTGCGCTGCGCTGGATAGTTGTCGAACGCGCGAGACTCAACGCGCGCGTTGGCTTGGCGCGCTAGCTCGACGGTGCGGTCTGTGCTGCCGGAATCCAGCACCAACAGGTCATCCGCAAAATCGCGCACCGAAGCGAGGCAATCGCGAATATGTTTTTCTTCATTGCGCGTAAGGATGATGATCGAAAGAACCATTTCCGCTACAACGGTTGAACGTTCAAACGCCTGAACGTTCTTGCATGAGAGTCTGAACCTGGGAATATGCCGCCAGTCGCTTTTCCAGTTCGTCTTGGGTAACCACGCCTGCCCGCGCAGCGGCGCGCGCTTGACGCGCGGCGTTCCACAGCCCCGCGCGCACGATCTGCCGCGCCGCCCAGCGGAACGCCGGCGAATAGTGCTTGTCGAACAGGCGAAAACGCGCGCGCCACAACTCGACGAACATCGCGTCGCGGAACTGGCGGCTGCTCCGCGCTTCGTGATGGACGATCTCCGCCGACGGCACACACCAGATTTGCCAGCCGGCGCGTTTGATCCGCATACACCAATCGATTTCCTCGCAGTAGATGAAGAACCGGTCGTCCAGCCAGCCCACCTGCTGCGCGATTTCGCGCCGCACCATCAAGTCCGCGCCGAGCGGATGATCGACGAGGAACGGCTCGCCGCGTTTGTACCGCGCGCGCGGATAGCGACCGTTGAGCCGCGAATCAGTCAGACGCCAGTTGAGTGGGAAAAAATCGAGGAAGATTTGCGCCAGCGTTGGAAACGCGAACGCGGAATGTTGCAGCGAACCGTCGCCATAGAGCAACTTGCCGCCGCACGCGCCGGCGCGCCGCGAAGCGTGCGCGTCCATAAATTGGACCAGCGTTTCCAACGCGCCCGGGCGCGCTTGCGTATCGGGGTTGAGCATCAAGACGTAGCGGCCGCGCGCTTCGGCAAAAGCTTGATTGTTCGCCGCCGCAAAGCCGCGGTTTTCGGCGTTCTCGATCAAGCGCACCGCCGGGAATCGCTCACGCACCATCGCCGCGCTGCCATCCGCAGAGGCGTTATCGACGACAAAAACTTCAGTGGATAGTGGGCAGTGGGTAGCGGGTAGCGTACTACTGCCCACTGTCCATTCGCCACTACCCACTGACTGGAGGCATTGCGCCAGCAAATCTCTGACATTGTAACTGACGACGACGACCGACAAATCGGGGTCAGGCATTGGAATCCGCGCCGTTAATCGCCAGCGCCGCCGCGCCGAGCAAGACCACGTCGCCGCCCAGCTGCGCTTGGACGATCCGCACGCCGGGGCGCATCGACGGCATCGCGCGCTTGTCCAATTCGGCAAGCATGGACGGATAGATCAAGTCCCACGCGTTGGCTGCCACGCTGCCGCCTAGCACAAACAGCTGCGTGTCGAGAATCTGAAGCAGATTCGCCATTCCCATCCCGATGTACATACCGGCGCGTTCCAACAATTCCAGCGCGAGCGCGTCGCCGTCTCGCGCGGCGCGCGTCACCATCGCGCCGGTGACTTGGTTCGGGTCGTCCTGCGTCATCCCGCGCAGCTGGGACGCGCGCCCCACGCGGAGCGCATCGCGCGCGTCGCGCTCGATGGCGGAACCGGACGCCAGCGATTCCAAGTCGCCGTGATTCCCGCACGTGCACAGCGGTCCGCGCGGCTCCAACGTTTGATGCCCCACTTCACCGGCGAAACCGCGCCAGCCGAGAAAGACTTCCCGGTTGGCGATGATGCCGCCGCCGACGCCGGTGCTGATCGTTATGAAAATCATGTGATCGATGCCGCGCCCCGCCCCGTAGCGATGTTCCGCCAGCGCCGCGACTTTGGCATCGTGACCGATGAACGCCGGAATGTGAAATTCGTTTTCGAGCCGCGCTTTCATTGGAAAGTTGGACAAGCCCGGCAAGTTGAGCGCGCCCAGAATGATGCCGCGCTTGGAATCCAGCGGACCGGGCGAGCCATAGCCGATGGCGCGCACGCTCGACCAATCGCTCACGACTTGGCGCACTGTGGCGGCAATGCGCGAGAAAACGGCTTCCGGTCCTTCGGACGCGCGCGTGTCCGCTCTGGCGCGATTCAAGATTTTTCCATGCCGATCGCACAGCGCCGCGCGGACTTGAGTTCCTCCTAGATCGATAGCGACCACCAAATCATTCATAGAATTATTACTCCCCCATGCCAGTATAACACGATTCGGCGTAAAACCAGAAACCCGTTTTCCGCGAGAAAAACGGGTTTATGACTGGTCATGCGATTCGTAGATAATACAGCGGCGATGCTTATAGTACGCGCCGCAGCCATTCAGAAAGCGATTGCATCTGGTTCTGAGCTTTCCGGCTGTCAGCCCTTCAGCGACGCGCGGTAAACCGCCTGCACCTCGTCCATATCGCGATTCAGATCAATTGGCATAACCTGGAACCGGCGGGCGGCTAAATCTCGCCTTGTGTAACCGCCCAGCAGAGCGCGGTCAGCGACAAGCCGTCCAAGATTTCGTTCCGCGCGATCAGCCCGCGCACCGCTTGCGGCGAAAACCAGCGCAGCCCGATCACCTCGTTCGTGTCCTCGATCTCGCCGATGCGCGTGACGCCGCGCGCGATAAAGACGTGGAACACCTGATTGCTCGATCCATTCGACGGATGGTAGCGTCCGAGATACTTGAGCGACCCGGCGCGGTGTCCGGTTTCTTCGCGCAGTTCGCGCACGGCAGCTTGTTCCGGCGTCTCGCCGTCATCGATCTTTCCCGCCGGCGCTTCCCAGCCGCGCGTATCGGTCTGAAAGCGGTAGTGATCGATCAAGAGGACCCTGCCGTCGTCCGCGATCGGCACGACCGCCGACGCCGCGTGTTTGTAATCGACCAGATGAATATCGCGCAGAATTTGACCGTCCGGCAGACGGATGTCGACTTGCTGCATATCGATCCAGCCGCTGGCGTAGACGGTGCGGCGCGCGAGCACTTGCCAGGGTTTCATCGAGTCGGTCATTGCGCCTCCGTGAATTGCAGATTTAACGATCGACTCAACCCGGCTTCCAAGAATAGCGAATCTCCGACGCGACCAGCTTCTCGCTGTAATCGAGCCGGAACACACCATAGTGATTCTCCGGCGAGTCGCCCGGGATCGGCGGATTGCCCGCCAACCCTTTGGGAAAATCGGTAAGAATCCAAAAGACCGAACCGCACATCTGGTATCCGTCGAGCAGCGCGAAGACGCTGCTATAGTGCAGCATCTGATCGAGTTCGGTGTGCGCGCCGTCAAACCCCGGACCGCCGGTCGCCAAGCCAAATTCCTCCAGCAACACCGGCTTGGTCGTCGTCGATTTGTAGAATTGGAAAAGTCCGCCCAGGTTTTCGATCTTGTCGTAAAAGTGGAAGCACCAGAAATCCAGATCGTTGTCAAGCGCGGCAAAGTACTTGCCGCGCGCGCGGTCGATCCAGCCGATGGTTTGCAAATGCTGTGGATCGAGCGCGCGAATCTGCGCGGAGACGCGTCGAAAGAAGGGAATCACGGACTCGGCGCCGACGATACTGATGGCGCGGTCGGGTTCGTTCTGCAAATCCCAACTCAGGATGCGCGGATCGCCGACGAACGCCGGGAGAAATTCCTTGAGGTATTCTTCCGCGATCCACTGATTGGTGGGCTGGTATATTCCCCAGTCCATACCATCGAACAAGGTGACGATGACCTTGAGATTGAGCCGCGCCGCGATACCGAGAAACTCGCGCACGTTCGCGATGTACTGCGGCGACGGCGAGTAATAGAATTGAAACGACACCGCCGGGTTGCCCAGCGAGGCTTGATAATCGATGAAAACGCGCACGACGTTCGCGCCTAGCCCCGTGGCAAGTTGCAGTTCGCGCTCGGTCTCCTGCGCGTCCCATTCACCAACGTTGAACATCCGCCAGGGATGGCGCATCGGATAATAGTTTAGCCCTTTGATGGGAAAACGCGCACCGTGAAGGAAAAACTGGTCGCCGCGGATGGTGACAAGCTCAAGCGCGCCCGGCGTCGCCGTGATCGACGGCGCTGCCGTTGGCATTGGCGTGGGCGATGGCACGAGGGTGGGTATCGCCGTTGGCGTGATCGACGGCGCGGCGGTTGGAGGCAAGCGAGTTGGTGTGGCGTCAGGCGTTGGCGTTGGAGTCGATATCGCGCGTCCGCACGCGGTCGCCACCGCGCTGCCCAAAGACGCGGCGGCAAGTTTCAAAAAGTTTCGGCGGGTGAGCATGATGGCGCGATTGTAGCACAAGGAGAGCGAGAGCGCAAAAAGGATTTCCGCGTCGAAAGCCGCGTCTTCCACTCGTCCCGCCGAAACCGATATGTCAGAAGCGTTACGGGAGCGTCGCGTCCGCCGGCATGCCGGGTTTGAGCGCAGAATCCGGATTGGCGAGCTGTAATTTGACGGCAAAGACCGTATTGACCCGCTCGTCTTTGGTCTGTACGTTGCGCGGCGTGAACTCGGCTTGCGGCGCGACGAAGATCACTTTGCCCGTAAATACTTTATTCGGGAACGAGTCAACCTGCACGCCGATTTGATCGCCCAGTTTGATTTGCCCCAGGCGCGTTTCCGGAACGTAGATCGTCAGTTGTACCGGATCGAGTTGCGTGATCGTGAGCAACGCGCCGCCAGGCGTTGCCAACTCGCCCACGTGCGCCACGCGCTGCGCGACGATTCCATCCGTCGGGCTGGTAATCGTCAGATTGGCAGCTTGTACCCGCAGCACCGCGAGCGCGTCTTGTGCTTGCTTGACCTGTGCGGTTGCAACCGCAATCGCATCGGCAGTCGGCGTGAGACGGTCGAGCGCGGCTTGCGCTTGCTGCACCTGCGCTTGCGCGGCGGCGAGTTCGGCGCTCGTCGGATGCGAACGCGCGTCATTGAACGCTGCCAGCGCCGCGTTGTAATTGCTCGTCGCCTGCTGGAGCGCGAGCGACTGCGGCGTCATCGCGATAAACGGGTTGCTCGCGCCGCCGATGCGATCGTACGCGGCTTGCGCTTGACCGAGCGCGGCTTGTGCGTTGTCCACTTGCGCCTTTAGCGGCGCGAGTTGATCCACCGTTGGTCCCGCGCGCACCTTATCGTCGTTCTGCTGCGCGGCGACGAGCGCGGCTTGCGCGGCAGTCACATCGGAAGGACGAGGTTCACTCGTGAGTTGCGCGAGCTGCGCTTGCGCCGTATCGACGGCGGCTTGCGCCTGCGCGATCTGCGCGTTGAGCAGCGCCGGGTCGAGCCGCACAAGAGCTTGCCCCGCCGTCACACGGTCGCCTTCGTTGACCGTGATGGCTTGAATGCGCCCGTTGATTTCCGACATGATGTTGATCTGATCGCTTTCGATAAAACCGGAAACGACCATTTGATCGTTCGCTGCGGCGGCGATGGGCAGATTGCCGGTGCTGTAGAGATAATAACCACCGCCCAAGACCAGTACCGCCAGAACGATCGCGCCGATGATTACACGTTGTTTCATGTTTCCTCCAAGATTTAGTGGGCAGTGGATAGTGGTTAGCGGACAGACATGCTTTGGCTACTACCCATTGACCACTGACCACTAACCACTACTCACTTGCCTCAACCGTGCGATGAACACATCTTCCAGCGACGGCGCAATCGTCTCGACGCGCGTCACCGTCACGCCGTTCGCCTGCAGCAGCGCGCGCGCTTGCGAAATGCGTCCAACCGCGCCTGCGCCCATCGCATGGATCGTCGAACCGTAGAGCGCGACTTCGTCAAAGAGTTGCGATTCGCGCAGCGTCGGCAACGCCGTTTCGAGCGGCGCACAATCGATTTCGATGACTTGCGCGCCAAAAGTTGTTTGCTCTGTCATCGCGGAGGGCGTCCCTTCGGCGATGATCCGACCCTGATAAATGAACGCGAGGCGATGACAATTCTCCGCTTCGTCCATGTAGTGGGTCGTCACCAGAATGCTCGTGCCCTTTTCCGCGAGCGCGAAGACCAAGTCCCACAGTCCGCGCCGCGACGTCGGATCGACGCCGGCGGTTGGCTCATCGAGAAAGAGAAACTGCGGCTGGTGCGGGAGCGCGCACGCGAACGCGAGGCGCTGCCGTGAGCCGCCCGCGAGATTCGCCGCGCGCTGTTTCTCCTGTTCGGCAAGTCCGACCACCTGAAACAACTCGGCGCGGCGAGCGTTGACTTGATGGCGCGGCAAGCCATAGACGCCGGCGTAGAAATCGAAATTCTCGGCAGCGGTCAGATCGGGGTAGAGCGCGAATTTCTGTGAGACGTAACCGACGCGCGCGCGAATTTCTTCCGCTTGGCGCGCCACATCGTAACCCAGCACGCTCACTTCGCCCGATGTGGGAACGAGTAAGCCAAGCAGGATGCGAATCGTCGTCGTCTTGCCCGCGCCATTTGGACCGAGCAAGCCAAAGATTTCGCCGCGCCGCATCGAAAACGAGACGTGATCCACCGCAGTGAAATGATCGAACTGCTTGGTGAGATTTTCTACGGAGAGTGAAGTAGTATTTGAATTCATATTTATCAACCCGACGAAGGACCAACGACGGAGGACGGAACGCCAACCTTCGTCCTCCGTCCTTCGTCATCCGTCTTTGCTCCCCAGCATCAGCACGAACGCGTCTTCCAATCGCGGGGGCGCGATGCGCAAGTGGCGTACCTGAATGCCGTGCTCCTGCCACATCGCTTCCAGCGCGCTCTGCCGATCTGCGCGGTCGATGAGCAGCCGTACCACGTCGCCATGCATTGCCGCATTCCGCACGCCGGCGTGCGTGGCGGCGAGGGTACGCGCCCGCATCGCCTGATCGGTTTCGCCTTCCAATACTACCGCCGGCATGTTCGCGCGCAGCGCAGAGGGCGCGTCGCAGGCGATCAATTCGCCGTGATGCATCAAGCCCACGCGAGTGCAACGTTCCGCCTCGTCGAGGTACGGCGTGCTGACGACGATGGTCACTTTTTGCACGCTCTCGCCTTCGAGAGATGGTTCTTTTGAGGCGCGCCCTTCAATCGGCGAGACCGTGCGACCTTGAAGGTGGACGTCGGTGATCAAGTCCCAGAACTCGCGGCGGCTGACCGGGTCGACGCCGGTGGTCGGCTCGTCGAGCAGCAGCACGCGCGGATGGTGCATCAGCGTCGCCGCGAGCGCGAGTTTCTTTTGCATCCCGCCCGATAGATTCTGCGCGCGCCGCGATTTGAATTCGATGAGCCGCGCAAAACCGAGCAATCGCTCGACCTGGGCGTGGCGTTCCGCAAGCGGCGCGCCGTACATATCCGCGAAAAAATTCAGGTTCTCGATCACCGTCAGGTCGCGATAGAGCGCAAACCGCTGCGGCATATAGCCGATCAATTGCTTGACCGCTTCGGCGTCGCGCGTCACGTCGAGCTGGTTCACCGATACGCTCCCGGAGGTTGGCAGCATCGCGGTCGAGATCACGCGCAGCGTCGTGGTCTTGCCCGCGCCGTCGGGACCGATCAGTCCGAAGATTTCTCCGTCGGCGATTTGAAACGAGACGTTCTTGACGGCGACCGTTTCTCCAAATTGCTTGGTGAGGTGTTCTAGTGAAATCATATCTCTCTCGGAGGCGAGCGTTAGAACGTTGGAACGTTCCAACGTCGCAACTTGATCATTCCAGTCTCTTCTTGAAGCTCAGCGACGCGCCGACGATGACGACCACGCACGCGACGACCAACACGATCATCGGTGTGCTGAGCGCCTCCAGCCCGACACCTTTAAGCATGATGCTGCGGAAAATAATGACGATGTAACGCGCGGGGACAAAGTACGAAATCGCTTGCAGCGGACCGGGCATCGCCTCCACCGGAAAAAGGACGCCGGAGAGAAAGAAACTCGGCAGTGTAAAGAGGTCGGAGAGCTGTTGAGATTCCTGGTTGGTGCGCGCGTTCGCGGAAATAAAGATACCCACTCCGAGCGTGGTCAGCACATACAGCGCTGCGGCGACTAGCAGCAGTGGAAGACTGCCGCGAAACGGTACGCCAAACCCGACCACTCCCACGACCAGAATCTCGACTAGGTTGATGAACGAGATGAACACGTACGGGACCACTTTGCCAAGATTCAATTCCCATGATTTGATCGGCGTTACCACGAGCTGCTCGATCGTTCCCTGTTCGCGCTCCTTGACGATTGACGCGGCAGTGAATTGGGTTGTCATTAGCCCCAGAATCAAGGCGACCATTCCTGGAACGATGAAACTCATCGGGTTCAAGTCAGGATTGTACAGGACACGCGGGCGAATATCGATGCCGACCGGATTCGCGGCAGTACTCCCCGCCGCCTGCTGTTTGATTTGCGCGCCGAGCGCCTGCCCAATCGATTGAGCGGCGGCGAACGCGCCTGTACCAACGGTTGGGTTGGAACCGTCGATCAAAACCGAAACCTGCGCGTCTCCGCCTCGCAGCAGGTTCGCGCCGTAACCGGAGGGAATGATGATCCCGACCTGCACGGTGCCGCGTCCCAACATCGCTTCGATGGCTGGCTCACTTTGCGCGTATTGGGTGAACGAAAAATAACCGGACGCGCGATAGGCATCCAGCAGTTGGCGGCTCTGCGCGGTTTGGTCGCCATCGTACACCGCGGTTGGCACATCGCTGACGGTTGCGCCCGCGATGGGAGCGAACAACAGCACGTAGATGACCGGGAAGACGAGCATCGTGATAAAAGTGCCGGGATCACGAATGATGTGAATAAATTCTTTGCGAATCATCGCCATAAGTCGAGTGTTCATGTGCAGTTCCTTTGAAGTTGGGCGGTGGAGGTCAGAGGTTAGAGGTTGGGAACAGCGATCTCCAATTTCCAATTTCTAACTTCCAGTTTTTCGTTGGACCAAAATCAGCGTCAAGCCGAGATCGCGCACTTTGCCGAGCGCTCCAAAGAGCGCGGGCTGATCCGCCATCTCACCGCGCAGAATCGTTTCGCCGGATTCCGTATAGACGATCTCCAGATCGCCAAACCACTTGGTCCATCGTTCGTCGAGATGTTCCGCGACCCGAATTTCATAACACGCAGGGTCATCCATAATCCTCCGTTTCGTTTCTGCGCACAGTGTACGCAAGCGAAGGTGGAGTGTAATCAGCCAAAGGTCTGAAGCGCGGGTGGAGCGTAAAAGGAGGGGGTGGAAAAGAAAAAGACCCGAAGGGTTTCTAGAAACCCGTCGGGTCTGCGCGTGTAAGACAAGTCTACAGCAGCTTGATCTCGCGCGCCCGCGCGAGCGCCTGGGTGCGGCTCGCAACGCCAAGCTTGCCATAGATGTTGTTGATGTGCGTCTTGACCGTGCTCACCGCGACCACCAAGCGGTCGGCGATCTCCGGGTTGGATAAACCTTGATCGATGAGGCGAAGCACCGCGAGTTCGCGCTCGCTCAATGGCTCTGCCATTGAAGATTTCAGATTTATGACACCTGCACTTGCAGCAGGTGCAAGTGTTTCAGATTTATGATTTGTTTCTACAACGGCAACAGGGAACGCAGCCAAGAGTCGGTTGACGTATTCCACAAGAGGTTGGTTTTCGGGGTTGGTGTCAATCTGAAATCTTAAATCAGAAATCATAAATTTCATTGGCTCGCCCAAGTCTACAAACGTCCGCACGTATCCTTCCGGTTCCGCAAGCGAGAGCGCGCGCGTCAGCGTGGTCGTGGCTTGCGCGTCATCGCCCTGCCCGTGCCGCGCAAGTGCCAGCAATGCCAAGACTTCGATCAGCATCCGCGTTTCTCCCGACGCCTGTGTCTGGACCTGCAATTGCTCCAACGCTGGCGCGGCGCGATCAAATTCGCGCCGGGCGATCAACAACCGCGCGTTGGCAACCGGCGCTTGCGCGCCTTGCATAAACCACGTGGCTAGATCATCCGCCGGTATTTCGCGCGCCGCCTGCGCGGCATCGTCCAGGCGGTCCTGCTGGATCAAAATCTTGACGTGTCGCGCAGCGATGAATCGAATCTCGACGGGGACATTGCGCTTGCGCGCGAGAGTCATGGCTTGTTTGCCCAATTCGATTGCGCCAGCAAGATCGCCCTGCGCCTGCTTGATCTGCGCCAGCGCGATGAGGGCGTAGGATTCAAATTCCTCATTCCGTTCCAGTCGAGCGATCGCAAGCCCCTGCTCCGCATGTTGCGCGGCGGCGTCCAGTTCATTCCACTCGTAAAATAATTCGGCAAGTCGGACGTGCGCGTAGCCGGAGAAAATCGAGCTAAAATCCACAAGCGTCGTAGAAGCCCGCATCTCAATTTGGCGATGGTAAGAAGCCGCCGCGTTCCGGAGTTTGCCAGCGGCAGTCTCCGCTTCGGCAAGCAGCATCGTTAGAAACAGCGCCGTGATATTGCTGAATTCCGCTTGGGGATCAGTCGAGTCGGTAACGGTTGTCGTAGCCAAGGCATGGTGCGCCGCCTCGATCGCATGCGGCAAATCGGAGCGAAGGAGCGCAACGGTCGCGCGCATCAGAGCCGCCACGCCGTGAACCAACGGATCGAGCTGGGCGTCGTCCAGGTGAGACAGGCGCGCTTCCATCAGATCGAAATTACCGCTGCCGGCAAGCGCGGTCGCGTACCAAACGCCAAGCGAGGGATTCGCCTGGATCAAGGTCTCTGGCAAAGCCGCGAGCCAATTTCGGAGCGTGCGGTCTTCGCTGCGTATAAGCAACGCCGGCGCGATTTGTTCGATCAAGCGCGCGGCGCGCTTGAACTCCTGCGCCGCCAGCGCGTGATCGATTGCCTCGTTGACAAAACCGTTTTGCTCGTACCACGCGCTGGCTCGCCGATGCAGTTCAACGATTTGCTCCGGCTGAGATTCCTGGAGGCGGTTCTGCAGCAGATCGTCAAAGAGATGATGATAGCGGTACCACTCGCGTTTATCGTCGAGTGGAACGACGAAGAGGTTCGCCTTTTCCAACTGCGCGAGCGCTTGCGCGCCGTCGTTCCGCCCGGTGATCGCATCGGCAAGCGAGGCGTTCATCTGGTCCAGAATACTCGTTTGCAGGAGAAAGGATTGGATTTCCGGTGTTTGGCGGCGCAAGACTTCTTCCGTCAGGTAATCCAGAACGAAACGATGGCTCCCGGCGAACGCGTTGACGAACCCGGCAATGTCCTGACGTCCCTGCATCGACAGCGCCGCCAGTTGCAGTCCGGCGATCCAGCCCTCGGCGCGCGCGTCCAGCGCGGCAATCTGCTCCGACGTGAGATTCAGCCCCATCCGTTCGTTGAGAAACGCCGCCGCCTCGTCCGGCGAAAAGCGCAGGTCGGGCGCGCGCAGCTCGACGAGTTGACCGCGCGCGCGCAAACGCGCCAGCGGCAGCGGCGGATCGGCGCGCGTGGCGATGACGAGATGCATCGGCGGCGGGAGCCGGTCGAGCAAGAATCCCATCGCTTCGTGAATGGCTTGCAGCTCGATCAGGTGGTAATCGTCCAGCACCAAAACAAAACCTGCCCCGAGCGGAGTCGAAGGGTCGTGGGGAATCGCGGCGATGTCGTTGCTCAGCAGCGTCATGATCGATTCCAGCGCCGGCGCGCGCCGCGAGTGAAGCCGGTTGAGCGACTGCCGTCCGATGCCGGCTTGCACGGTTTCGAGCGCGGCGACCAGATATGCCAAAAAGCGGGCGAGGTCGTTATCGCGCTCGTCAATCGAAAACCAAGCGGCTGGTCGCGTCGATTGTTCCAGCCATGCGGTCAGCAGCGTCGTCTTGCCGAAACCGGGCGGCGCGGAGATGAGCGTGAGCGGGCGCGTCAATCCTTCGTTCAATTTTTCGATCAAACGCGGGCGCGGGACCGGATTGAGGCGTGTGGGCGGAATATGCAATTTGGTCTTGAGGAGGGGACTTGGCATAGCGATGACCTAACGTCCCGATTATACCCGATTTGATACCGCCTTTCAAATGGCGGATGCGGTGATCACCACAGAGGACACAGAGAATTTTTCCTCTGTGTCCTCTGTGGTGGTTGGGACTTTCGCCGGTGACGCCTGCGCCAATGGTTACTGTTTCGTCTTCGCCTGATCGTAGACGCGCGTGAACTCGGCTTGAAATTGCTGCGCGAGCGCGGCATCGTCAATGATGAGCAAGTTCTCGTCATTCTCCGTCTCGGCGTTCTGGGAAAAGTTGAACGAGCCGAGAATCACCGTCTTGCCATCGACGATGAAAACCTTGTGGTGCATCAGGTACGGATTGCCGTCTTGGAGAACGTCCAGCCCCGCCTGCTTCAGTTTGCCGTACTCGCTGTACTTGGTCTCCGAGCCGGTCGTCTCGAACACGCCGCGCACCTTGACGCCGGCTTGAGCGCGCGCCAGGATCGCCGCGCCGATGTCGTCATCGGTGAACGAGAACGCCATAAAGTCAATCGTCTGCGCGGCGGGCTTGAGCCGCGCGATGATTTTCGGCGCGACGCCGTCCTCCGGCGCGAAATAGTTTTCGACTGCCGCGCCGCCAATCGTCAACCTGGGCGTCGTTCCGCCCGGCTTGCGCTGTGGACCGAATTTTTTGTCGTTGAACATTTTCTCGAACGTCGCGGTATAGTTGCGCGCAAGCTCCGGCGAAGAAATCGCGATGCCATTGTTGTTGTAGCGGTACGTATCGTTCACCGTGAAATTCCACGAGCCGGTCCACACCGCTGCCTTATCGACGACGACGAACTTGTCGTGCATGATCGCGTTCGAGTTGCCGCCGACGACGCCGATGCCGGCATTCTGGAGCTGCTTGAACGATGGATTCTCTTTCGGATCGTTGAGGATGTCGATGTCGGTCACAACGCGCACGGTTGCGCCGCGGTTTTTCGCATCGAGCAGCGACTGCGTGACGTTCGGCAATTCGAGTTGGTAGATCGCCATATCCACGCTGCTCTGCGCGGTGTTGATGAACGCGGTTAGCTTTTCGTCCAGCCCGCCGTGGTGATCGGCTGGTTTGTCCGGATCCTTGGGCGTGGTGAAATAGACCTGGTACCAGCCGGCGGCGCTGGTCGGCGGAGCCGTTGGAGTTGGATTTTTGCAGCCGACGGACGCGAGGGTCGCGCAGAGGATTGCCGCCAGCCAGAGCCATTTGCTTGACGCGTGCATCTCGATTCTCCCCAAAAATGTAGGACACATTTGGAAATTTGTCCTACAGCGTTCGGTTTATCGTCCCGCCCGCAATTTCCACAGCGCGCTCGCCAGCGTCGTCGCCAGCGCCAAGACCTCTTCGCGCGTCATTGTCGTCGATGCCTGCGCGCCCGGAGCGATCGCAGCCAGCGCGTCGGCAAGGCGCGGTGTCGCGTCCTGCGCCGCCAGCGCATTCAGCGCGGTCGCCGTCTGGCGCACGCGCGTCAACTCGTTCAGCGCGATTTGCTTCGCGGCGGTTTCATCGCGCGCCGCGCTCACCTGCTCGGTCACCCAGCGTTCCGCCCAATCCAAAACGATCTTCGCTTCGCGGTCGGTTAGATTCGAGCGCAGGCGTTCGTCCTCGTACAATTTCTCCGTCGCGTTCTGAACGACCTTGTCGAATGGTGGCACGGTCATCCTCCTCAAGAAAAAAAGGCGCGAGAGAAAAACTCTCGCGCCAGCAAAGCGCATCGACCCGAAACGTCGGATCACACTCTCAATCTAAACCAAATCGCTCGCCGTGTCAATGGGCGACTTGACGGCTTTACGCTCAAATCGAAAAATCATCGCCGCGCCAACTGCCGTTCTGCGGAATGTGCGGCGCAAAACCAACCGGCTCGCGCCCGGTGACGATTTTTTCCAGCGCGTCCATCCGCGCCATCAGAGAGATCACCGATGCGCCGATCATATCCGGCAGCATCGCGTGATCGAGGTCGGGCGCGTCGCCTGCCATGTGCGCGTGAGAGCGCCGCACCGGCTGCCCCGGCACGCCAACGACGACCGAGTTCGGCGGCACCGATTTGACGACGACGGCGTTCGCGCCGATGCGGCTGTCTGCGCCGATCGTGATCGCGCCCAGCACCTTCGCGCCCGCGCCGACGACGACACGGTCTTCCAGCGTCGGATGGCGCTTGCCTTTGTTGAGACTGGTGCCGCCCAACGTGACGCCGTGGTACAACGTCACGTCCTTACCCACCTCGGCAGTCTCGCCGATGACGACGCCCATACCGTGATCGATGAAAAAGCCAGCGCCGATGGTCGCACCGGGATGAATCTCGATGCCGGTGAGCCAGCGCGCCGCCTGCGATACCCAACGCCCCAGGAATTTGAAATTGTGCGTCCACAGCCAGTGCGATACGCGATGCCCCCATACCGCGTGCAGCCCCGGATAGCAAACGATGACTTCGAGCACGCTGCGCGCCGCCGGGTCGCGTTCGAAAATGGAGTGGATGTCATTACGCAAAGTATTGAACATACTCGATTACCTCGCAAGGACGGAGGACGGATGACCGACGACGGACGTTGTCGTCCACGGTCGTCCGTCTTTCGTCCTCCGTCTCCTGTCGATGTCAATCCGCCAAATTCGCGTACAACGGCGTGCTCAGGTACCGCTCGCCGAACGACGGAATGATCACGACGATCAACTTGCCCTTGTTCTCCGGACGTTTGGCAACCTGCAACGCCGCCCACATCGCCGCGCCGGACGAAATGCCGACGAGGATGCCTTCCTCCTTCGCCATCCGCCGCGCGAGGTCGAACGCGTCGTCGTTCTTGACGCGAATGACTTCGTCGTAAATCTTGGTGTTCAAGACCGCCGGCACGAACCCCGCGCCGATGCCCTGGATTGGGTGCGAACCCTTCTGCCCGCCCGAAAGCACCGGCGACGCGTCCGGCTCGACCGCGATCGCCTTGAACGATGGCTTGCGCGATTTGATAACCTCGCCGACGCCAGTGATTGTTCCGCCGGTGCCGACGCCGGAGATCAAGAAATCCACCTTGCCATCCGTATCGCGCCAGATTTCTTCCGCGGTCGTCTTGCGATGAATTTCCGGATTCGCCGGGTTCTCGAACTGCTGCGGGATGAAATAGCGCGGGTCGGACGCCGCCAGCTCTTCCGCTTTTTTGATCGCGCCGCCCATCCCGTCCGGTCCGGGCGTGAGGATCACTTCCGCGCCGTAGGCGCGTAGCAGCATCTTACGTTCCTTGCTCACGGTTTCGGGCATGACCATCGCGCAGTGGTAGCCGCGCGCCGCGCACACCATCGCCAGTCCGATACCGGTGTTGCCGCTCGTCGGCTCAAGGATGATCGTGTCTGGCTTGATCTTGCCGGCTTTCTCCGCCGCGTCAATCATCGATACGCCGATGCGGTCCTTGACGCTGTGCGCCGGGTTGAAGAACTCGAGTTTCACGACGACATCCGCCACCGCGCCGGCATCTTTCGTCAATCGCCGAATGCGGACGAGCGGCGTATTACCAATCAATTCAGTAACGTCATTTGCGATTTTCACTTTAGGTCTCCTTTTCAAATTTTGGTTTCTACTCAGCCTAACCTCCCGCAGGTTGTGCATAACCACGATTCCGGTCATCAATTAACTCAACCTGCGGGAGGTTGAGCAGTTACCTTCGGAAAAAGAAAAAAGCCCTAGGGACTTGCCCCGGGCTCTGAAATCTTCCGAGCTTTGGCAATCCCGCCCCGTGTCACGTCATTTTTGCGGGGGCGGAAATCACCCATTCGTCAAGCGGCTTGTGCGCGCGCAGCATCAGCCGGACGAGGTGTAGTGCCCCCGCCTCGGACAGGCGCACCGCGTCGCTGTCGTACTGGGAGAAAACAGGGATCGAGAATTCATTGGATGGCTCTTGTTCAATCTCGCGCAGGTTCAATCACTCAACAGCGCAACTATGCCAGTTAGCGACCTGCGGGAGGTTAAGCAGATAAGTTGAGTAAATTCTATCCGGTTTATCCGAGTTGTCAAGAGGATGGAAGTTAATTTTTCATTAGATCAGCCCGGCAACACGGCGTCCGTCCGATTCTTTTCGCCTGCCGTCATCGCCTCGATCACGTCCATCAGATGCTCGCGCCACTTGACGTCGCCGTCGGGACCGCTGAGCCACGCGCGGTCCACCGCGATCTTGACGCGGTCGTTGAACTTGGCGCGCAAGCGCGCGCCCACGCCGTCTGCTTTATCGAACTTTAAGACGATGCGCCCATCCTCGATCGCAATCGCCGAAACGCGCGCCTGCATCGCCGCGACACGCAGGCGCAGCAAATACAGCAGGTTACCCACTTGGTCCGGCGGCGCGCCAAAACGGTCCTTCAACTCTCGCTCGATTTCGTCCACCTGCGCGTATGTAGCAATGTCCGCCAGCCGCCGGTACAACTTGAGTCGCAGCGCCGATTCGGGCACATAGTCTTCCGGAATGTGCGCCTGCAGCGGCAAGTCAATCGTCGGCGCAAGACCGAGCAGATTCGCGCCCGGTTTGCCCGCGGGCGCGCCTTCGTCCTGTTTTCGCTTAGCGGCGCGCGCCATATCGATGGCGCTGGCGAGCAAGCGGCAGTACAAATCGAAACCGACCGCCGAGATGTGACCGTGCTGCTGCGCGCCCAGAATTTCGCCTGCGCCGCGAATCTCCAAATCGCGCATCGCGATCTGAAAGCCCGCACCCAGCTCGCTCGCTTCGGCAATCGACTGTAATCGCTCGTGCGCCTCCGCGCTGAGCGGGTGGTTCTTCTCGTACAGAAAATACGCGTACGCGCGCGCCGCGCTCCGCCCGACGCGTCCGCGCAGTTGGTACAGCTGCGCCAAGCCGAACTTGTCGGCGTGGTTGACGACGAGCGTGTTCGCGTTCGGAATGTCGATGCCGCTCTCGATGATCGTCGTGCACACCAACACGTCGTGTAGCCCTGCCGCGAATTCGACCATCACCTGCTCGAGTTGGTCTTCCGCCATCTGCCCGTGCCCGACGGCGACGTTTGCTTCCGGCACCAATTTGCGAAGTTGATCGGCGACGATGTTGATGCCGCGCACGCGATTGTGCACGAAGAAAACCTGCCCGCCGCGATCCAATTCGCGCAAAATCGCATCGCGCACCAGCCGCTCGTCGTACTCGGCGACGTAGGTGCGAATCGGCAGACGGTCTTCCGGCGGCGTTTCAATCGTGCTCATATCGCGCGCGCCGCTGAGCGAAAGATAGAGCGTGCGCGGAATCGGCGTCGCGGTCAGCGTCAAGACATCGACTTCTTGCCGCAATTGCTTCAAGCGTTCCTTGTGCACCACGCCAAAGCGCTGCTCTTCATCGATGATGAGCAAGCCGAGGTCTTTGAATTGCACATCGCCGGACAGCAGGCGATGCGTGCCGATCACAATGTCCACGCCGCCCGATTTGATCTTCTCGACAATTTCGTCCTGTTCCTTGGTGGAGCGAAAACGCGAGAGCATTTCCACGTTGATCGGAAACGGCGCGAGGCGTTCTTTGAACGTGTTGAAATGCTGCTGCGCCAGCACCGTCGTCGGCACGAGCACGCCCACTTGCTTGCCATCGGTCACCGCTTTGAACGCGGCGCGCAGCGCGACCTCGGTCTTGCCGTACCCCACATCGCCGACGACCAATCGGTCCATCGGTTTGGCGCGCTCCATATCCGCCTTGACGGCATCGATCGCGTGCAACTGGTCTTCCGTTTCGACGTACGGGAACGACGCCTCCAATTCGTGCTGCCACGGATTGTCCGGCGAGAACGCATGCCCGCTGACGATCTCGCGCGCGGCGTACAGTTCCAAGAGTTCGTCCGCGATGTCCTCGACCGCTTTGCGCGTGCGCTCTTTGACCTGCGCCCAGTCCGCCGTGCCGAGTCGATGCAGCGCGGGCGCTTTGCCGCCCGGCGCGACATAGCGGCTCAGTCGATCGATCTGGTGCACCGGCACGTACAGCTTGTCGCCGCGGTCATACTCGATCAACAGAAATTCGCGTTCGGGTCCGTTCAACGCGAGGCGCGTCAGTCCGCGAAAAATTCCGATGCCGTGATCGATGTGCACGATGTAATCGCCCACCGCGAGATCGGCAAAAAACGCTTCGGGGCTGGCGGCGCGCGGCTTGGCAGCGCGGCGCGGCTTGGGACGCGACCAGCCGAAGAGTTCAGCGTCTGTTAAAGTATGAAGGACATCTGCACCTGCGGTAATCGCAGATGCAGGTGTGAAGGATGAAGGATGAGGAGAATCTTCTTTTTCATCCTTCACACCTGCACTTGCGTGCGGTGCAAGTGTCCTTCCGCCTTCTGCCTTCAGCGTCCATCCTTCCGCCAACGCCCCCTGCACCAGCGAGATGTATCCCGGCTTGGGCGCGGCGTCGATTTGATCGGTCGGCTTGATGAAGAGGTTGCGTTCGCGCATGATCTCGGAGAGTCGCTCGGCTTGGCGCGTGACGATGACGATGTGCGCTTTCTCTTCGCGCAACTTGACCACGTCGTCGAGCGCCTTGCGGAGTTGTCCGCCGTAGCGCGGACCAGGCGTGAACGGCAGTTGAATCGATTCGCCAGGGCTGGCGTAATCGAGCAGCAAGCGGCGGCGCGCGAGCAACCGCGCGCGCAAAGCATCCCACGGAAAGTACGGCGTCGCGATATTCGGCGGCAGTTCGCGCCGCGCCTCCAGATCGCCGCGCACATCTTCGGCTTGGAACTCGAGCGACTGCGCGGTGGCTTCGATCTCGCTCCAGTTCTCGACGATGAGCCACGCGTTTTCTGGAAGATGTTCCGCCAACGACGCCGGATTGGGATAAAAATATTGCAGATAAAATTCGATGCCGCGAAAGCGGCGTCCGTCCTCCAGCGATTCCAAATCCTGGCGGAAGGTCGCGGCGGCAACGGGGTGTGGGGCATCCAGGTCCAGCTGTTTCAGCCGACCGATCGCGTCGCGTCCGCGCCCCGGCAGCGCCTCGCTCGCCGGCACGACCGTCAGCGCGTCGATCTCTTGCGCCGACCGCTGCGTCGCCGGATCGAACGCGCGCAGCGACGCGATCTCGTCGCCGACGAATTCGATCCGCACCGGCTGCGCGCTCGCGGGAGCCCAAATGTCGAGGATGCCGCCGCGCCGGCTGAACGCGCCGGGCGTCTCGACGACGGCTTCGTATTCATAGCCGAGCGTGACGAGCGCGCTCAACAGATCGATCAATGGTCTGCTCTCGCCGCGCCGCAGCACGCGCATCGCCGCAAGGAAAGCGGCAGGCGGCACGGTGCGCTGCATCACCGCGCGGACGGAGGTGACGACGATGGGCGCGGGAGCATCCAGCCGAATGCCGCGGCGTTGCGCGAGCGCGGCAAGCGCGCCGAGCCGCGCGGCAATCGTTTCGGCGTTCCACGGCATTCGCTCGTAAAAAAGTGGATCGGGTTCGGGAAACGAAAAGATGCCCGCCCCGTTCTGGCTCCAGATGCTCAATTCATCCGTAATTTGCTTGGCGCGGTCCGAACGCGCGGTCAGCACCACCATCGGCGCGTCGAGCGCGCGCGACAGCGCGGCGAGCATCGGCGCGCGTGCGGATTCGATCACATCCGCGGTAACCGTGCTTTGGGCGCGCAGCGCGGCGGTGAGAGAATTAAAAGCAGGGAGTGATTCAATTAGGGGAAGGAGTCCAGAAAGATTCATCGCAAGAGATGACGGAAGACGAAGGACGGAAGACGGAAGAGACGTTGTCTAGAACGACCCTCTCGGCGTCAGTCCTTGGTTGAGTAAATCGCGGGTTCTTCGCGAAGCCACGATTGCTCAGGGGCAATCGTTCGACGCATGGTGTGCAGTTTTGCCGCCAACATCTGAGCGCGCTTGTCCGCTTCGTTCAAATCGCTTTCGTCTTTCAACAATTTGCGCCGACTGATGATTCTTTGGCAGGCAACCGTCTCGATCAACGAACGAATCGCCAGTCCAAGGAAACGAGCTTGCTCCGGATCAGTCTGCCCCGTTGAACCTTCAGCGATGTTCAATGCGATAGATGTGGCAGCACGAACGACCTGCGATTTGAGATTATATTCTTCGCTCTTGGGTAATTGATTGGAAATCTCGTAAATCAAGTCAATGTATTCCAACGACAGATTCCACACTTCCAGTTTCTCAAACTTGAATGGCACCCTGTCCTCCTTCGTCTTTCGTCCCCTATCTTCCGTCCTCCGTCCTCTGTCTTCCGTCAATTGAACTTGTTCATTGCCGCCGTGATCCCATCGGTCAGCCACACGTCGATGGCGTCCGCCGCGCGCGTGAACGTCTCGTCCATCACCACGCGTTCGTCCGCGTCGAAGCTGCCGAGCACGTGGTCGATGTCCGCGTCGGGATTGGGTCTGCCGATGCCAACGCGCAGTCGCGGAAAATCCGACATACCGACGTGCGCGATGATCGATTCCATCCCGTGATGCCCACCCGAACTGCCGCGCGAGCGCAGCCGCATCTTGCCCAGCGGCAAATCGAGATCGTCGTAGACCACGAGTAGATCGTGCGGCGCGATCTTGTAGAACGCGAACAACTTGCCAACCGCTTCGCCGCTCGAATTCATAAACGTCTGCGGTTTGGCAAGCAGGATGCGCTGCCCGCCGACGCTGCCTTCCGCGATCTGCGCGTTGAACCGCTTGCGCGTAAAATCGAGCGCGTGAGCGCGCGCGAACCGGTCGGCGACGAGAAAGCCGATGTTGTGGCGGCTGTGGGCGTACCGCGCGCCGGGATTGCCCAAACCAACGATCAATTTGATATTTTGCGGCGTTTCCGCCGCGCCGTGACGTTTTAACCAGCGGAGTGAAGGCATCGGAATTTTGGATTTCAGATCTTGGATTTATGATTTCGCCGAAACAAACCCAGAGTCTGTTGGTTGGCGTCTAAAGCAAATTCCTAATCGATTTACGGTTTGTCACGCTGAGCGGAGCGTCTCGTTATGTGGAAACTAGATTCCCACCTGCCCTGGCGGGACCGCAGGTGTCAGGGTCGCTTCGCTCGGAATGACCGCCCATAAATCGAACTGGAATCTGCGCCAACGTGGGTCTGACGACGACTTTGCCAAAGTAAGAGTTTAGCACAGGACGAAGAATCTGGCAAAAATGAACGAACGCGGGACGGATTGACACCGCCGCGCCTCACGATTATAATGGCGACGCTGTTTTTGTAAGACCAGTTTGCAAACTGGTCTTACCCCAGGAGGCAACCTCTCCGTGTCGGCAAAGGATTTTCTACAAAAATTGTCGGAGGCGAGCGGCGTGACCGGCTACGAGCACGCCGTGCGCGAATTGGTGATCGAAGCATTTCGTCCGTACGCCGACGAAATCACCGTGACGACGATGGGCAGCGTGATCGCGCTCAAACGCGGCGCGCGCGATCCCAAAGACAAGACGCCCGCGCCCAAGGTGTTGATCGAAGGACACATGGACGAGATTGGCTTGATGGTCACAGAAATCGACCACGGCTTTCTCCGCTTTACCCAAGTCGGCGGTTTCGACGTGCGCGTGCTGCTGGCGCAAGAAGTGATCGTGCACGGCAGAAAGGAACTACGCGGCATCATCGGCTCACGCCCGCCGCACGTGCTGACGGACCAAGAACGCGAACAAGTGATTCCGATGAGCGATTTGTTCATCGACGTGGGGTTGCCCGACGAGCGCGCGCGCGAATTGGTCCAAGTCGGCGACCTCATCACCATCGCGCGAAAGATGACCGCGCTGAAAAACAATCTCGTCACCGGCAAAGCGTTCGACGATCGCTCCGCGGTGGTGACGGTCGCCGAAGCGCTGCGGCAGTTGTCGACGATGAAGCACACGTGGGACGTGTACGCGGTCGCGAACGTGCAGGAAGAAGATGGCGCGTGGTTCGGCGGCGCGTTCACGTCGACGTATCAGGTCAATCCCGATGTCGCGGTCGCGTTGGACGTGAGCCACGCCGATCAACCGAACACCACCGAGATCAATGCGGTGCCGATCAACGAAGGCATGGGGATTGCGATGGGACCCAACGTGCATCCGCGCGTCCACCAAAAACTGGCTGAGGTCGCGAAGGCAAACGAGATTCCATTCCAAGTGACCGCCTACGCGGGACCCACCGGCACCGACGCATGGGCAATTCAGATCGTGCGCGAAGGCATTCCGACCGGCTTGATCGATATTCCGCTGCGCTACATGCACACGTCGGTCGAAACGTTGAGCATCACCGATTTGGAACGCATCGGCAGACTGCTTGCCGCGTTCTGCGCGTCGCTCGACGACTCGTTTCTGAAGGAATTGAAAGGCGAGACGAACGGCGCGGAAGAAGAAATCCGCCAGCCGCAAAAGGCAACGCGCAAACCCGCGAAAAAGAGAAGATAACCATGCTGCTTGAAAAACTCTCCAACGCGCGCGGCGTCTCGGGCAACGAAGTCGAAGTGCGCGACATTCTGATCGACGCCGTCAAATCGCACGTCACCGAATACCGCGTCGACACGATCGGCAATCTCATCACGTACAAAAGGGCGAAAGGCGCACGCAAGTCTGCGCTCAAGGTGATGATCGCCGCGCATATGGACGAGGTGGGCTTGATCGTCGTCCATCACGATGCCAATGGACACCTGCGCTTTCGCAAAGTCGGCGGCATTGACGACCGCGTGCTGTTGAGCAAAGTCGTGCTCATCGGCAAAGACAAGATTCCCGGCGTGATCGGCGTCAAACCGATTCATCTGCTCAAAGCCGACGAGCGCAAGCAAGTGATCGATTCCGAATCGATGACGATTGACATTGGCGCGAAATCCAAAGAGGACGCGCAAAGCGCGGTGAAGATCGGCGATTACGCGACCTTCGCGACCGAATTCGGCGAAATGGGCGACGGCTTGGTCAAAGGCAAGTCGCTCGATGACCGCACCGGCTGCGCGGTGCTTGCCGAAGTTCTGAAACGCGACTATCCGTTCGACCTCTACGCCGTGTTCACCGTGCAGGAAGAAGTGGGCGTGCGCGGCGCGCGCGTTGCGGCATTCGCGATCGAGCCGGATGCAGCATTCGTGCTAGAAAGCACCGTGTGCGACGATTCGCCAAAGAAGAAAGACGTTTCGCCTACCACGCGCCTGGGCGAGGGTCCCGCGATCACGATGGCGGACCGTTCATTCATTGCGGACAAGCGATTGGTGAAACTGCTCGTCGAGACCGCGAAAGAAAATCGCATCCCGTATCAAATCAAGCAGCCGATGATCGGCGGGACCGACGCGGGGCGCATTCATCTCACGAAAGAGGGCGTGCCTTCTGTCGCCGTCGCCGTGCCAACGCGCTACATTCACTCGCCGGTGAGTCTGCTGAGTTTGCGCGATTACCAAAACACAGTCGCGTTGATGACCAAAGCCCTGCCCAAATTGGGCAAAGGAATTATCGACACGTAGAAGTTGGAACTTTTTGTCCAATTTCTAATCTCCAACTTCCAATTTTCCATCCGAGGTACCTCATGGCAACCGCAACCAAAGGCGCACATTTTCCATCATTCGATAATGGCAACGGAAAAACGCAGCCGCTGCATCCGCTGAAAGCGCTCGTCAAGAAATTGACCGAGACGTACGGTCCGTCGGGGCACGAAGAGCGCATCCGCGAAGTGATCCGCGAGGAGATCAAGGGCTTGGCGGACGAAGTGCGCGTCGACGCGATGGGCAACCTGATCGCGCGCAAGAAAGGCAGCGGCGCGGCGCCGCGCAAAAAAGTGATGCTCGCGGCTCACATGGACGAGATCGGCGTGATGGTGACGCACGTCGACGAAAAAGGGTTCGTGCGCTTTGCGCCCATCGGCGGCGTGTTCCCGGTCCATCTGATCGGCAATCGCTGCCTATTCGCCAACGGCGTCGTCGGCGCGTTTGGACAGGAGAAAAAGGACTCGAACCGCAGCGAAGTCAAGATCGACAAGGTATTCATCGACGTGGGCGCGCGCGACGCGAAGGACGCGCCGGTCAGCGTCGGCGACGCCGCGGGCTTTTGGCGCGAGTTCGTCGACCTAGGCGACCGCCTGATGGCAAAATCGATGGACGACCGCATTGGCTGCGCGGTGCTGATCGAAACGATGCGGCAGTTGAAAAAATCGCCGCACGATGTTTATTTTGTTTTCACGGTCCAGGAAGAAGTCGGCGTGCGCGGCGCGACGACATCCACCTACGGCGTGCAGCCCGATCTCGCGCTCGCGGTCGATGTGACCGACACCGGCGATACGCCCGAGTCGACGACAATGGCGGTCGGGATCGGAAAGGGTCCCGCCATCAAGGTGAAAGATTCCGGAATGTTGGCGCATCCCGCGGTGAAGAAACTCCTGATCGACGCCGCACAAGAAAGCAAGATTCCGTACCAGCTGGAAGTTCTCGTCGGCGGCTCGACCGACGCGATGGCGATGCAGGTGTCGCGCGAAGGCGTGCCCGCCGGCTGTGTGTCGATCCCGGAGCGTTACGTTCACTCGCCATCGGAGGTGGTGGATTTCAACGACGTGCAGAACGCGGTCAAACTACTGGTCGCCGTGTTGAGCAAGCCATTCAAGTTCGATTGACCGAGCAAGCCCTGCGAAGGATCAAACCCTTCGCAGGTTTTTTCGCGGGGTCGGTTTGACAAACCCGGCGCATAATTCTATAATGTTATTGAAAGTTGGACGTTGGATGTTAGAAGTTGGAATTCACGGCGCAATTGAGTTTCCATTTTCTAATTTCTAGTTTCCGGATTTTGGGCGAGTAGCTCAGTTGGTGGAGCGCTTCCTTTACACGGAAGAGGTCACGGGTTCGAGCCCTGTCTCGCCCACTCTATGGCAGGCGATTTCAACGACGAAGTCGCCTTGTTGTTATCATCCAGTTCCCGCGTTTCCATTATGCGCTTTTGATTGGGAACGACGGCAATTGCAGGAAATGGCAAGATGCTTTCCCACCTCGACGACCACGGGCGCGCGCAGATGGTCGACGTCAGCGCGAAAGCCGATACCGAACGCGTCGCCATCGCCAAAGGCGAAGTGACGATGAAGCGCGAGACGCTCGCGCTCATCCGCGCCGGCAAAATCGAAAAGGGCGAAGTGTTCTCGGTTGCGCGCGTCGCCGGCATTATGGCAGCGAAACGCACGCACGAACTGATTCCGATGTGCCATCCGCTGCTCATCACCGACGTAATCGTCGATTTCGAAACGCTGTCCGAAGGCGGCGAGCGCGAACCGGCGCGCGTTGGCATCACCGGCACCGCGAAGAACGTCGGCAAGACCGGCGTGGAGATGGAAGCGCTCGTCGCGGTCACGACCGCCGCGCTCACAATTTACGATATGGCAAAAGCCGTCGATCGCGCGATGCGTGTCGAAAACGTGCGGCTGGTGTTAAAACGTGGGGGCAAGAGCGGAGAGATCCGCTTAGAATGACCGAAGCAAAGAAAATCCGCCTAACTTCATACGCCGCATGCGCGGGCTGAGCGTCCAAAATCGGCGCTACCGAATTGGCGCAAGTTTTGCGCCCACTCAGCGATAAATTCCAGACGAAAGATTTCCCCGCGCTTCTCGTCGGTCTCGGCGCGCCCGACGACGCCGCGGTCTATCGCATCAACGATACGACCGCGATCATCCAGACGATGGATTTCTTCCCGCCCGTCGTGGACGACGCGTACACGTTCGGCGCGATTACCGCCGCGAACGCGATGAGCGATGTGTACGCGATGGGCGGCGAGGTGCTGCTCGCGCTCAACATCGCCGCGTGGCGCGAAGAACTGCCGCTCGAACTGCTCACCGATATTTTCCGCGGCGCGGCGGACAAGGTCGCGGAAGCGGGCGCGGTCATCGCCGGCGGTCACACCATTACCGACGACGAACCCAAATTCGGCTTGTCCGTTACCGGCATCGTACATCCCGATCACATTATCACCAAAGGCGGCGCGCGCGTCGGCGATCTACTGCTTCTGACCAAGCCGCTCGGCTTTGGCTTGATTACGACCGCGGGCAAGAACGGCGTCGTCTCGGACGCGCACTTGCAAAACGCGATCGATTGGATGATGCGCCTGAATCGCGGCGCGGCGCAGGCAATGCAGGAGATCGGCGTCCGCGGCGCGACCGACATCACCGGCTACGGCTTACTCGGTCACGCGTACGAGATCGCTGAAGCGTCCGGGGTCGCCTTGCGCTTCCACGCATCCGCGCTGCCCGTCGTCGACGGCGCGTTGGAGTACGCGCAGAAGAAGCAAATCCCCGGCGGCGCAGGTCGCAACAAATTGTATCTCGAAGGCAAGGTCCAGTTCAAGCACGAACCGAACGACGACTGGTACGAAATCTTTTTCGATCCGCAGACCTCCGGCGGACTGCTGATCGCGGTACCGCCGGCGCAAATCGACGCGATGGAACGCGCGCTCAAATCGCGCGGCGCAACGTACTGGGTGATCGGCGACGTCGTCGAAGGCACAGGCATCATCGTAGAGTCATAATCCCTCGAGAGACTGACGAGGACACGAATTACTGCAAGGAGGAATTGCCCAATGTCGGACAATCGTCGTGTGGTTATCACCGGGATGGGCGTAGTCACACCGCTCGGCAGTTCGGTCGAAAAATACTGGGCGGGCTTGCTCGCCGGAACGTCCGCCATCGACCGCATCACGCGGTTCGATCCGTCGCGGTTCGCCGTACAGATTGCCGCGCAGGTGAGCGATTTCAACATCGAGGATTACGCCGAGTATGTCGACCGCAAGGAAGCGCGGCGCATCGACTGGTTCATTCAACTCTCCATCGCCGCCGCCGCGCAGGCATTAAAGCAAGCCGGCTTGAAGATCGACGAATCGAACGCGGACGCGGTGGGTTCGCTGATCGGCTCCGGCATCGGCGGTCTGGTAACCATCGAGCAAAGCATGCACACGCTGATCGAAAAAGGACCGATGCGCGTCAGTCCGTTCACCGGACCCTATATGATCCCGAACATGGCAGCGGGAATGATCGCGATTACGTTCGGCGCGCAAGGTCCGAATTTCTCGATCGCCTCCGCGTGCGCGACCGGCGCGAATGCCATCGGCGAAGCTTCCGAGATCATCCGCCGCGGCGACGCCGACGCGATGATCACCGGCGGCGTGGAATCGCAGATTACGGAATTTGGGCTGGCGGCATTCCATCGCACAACCGCGATGAGCACCACGCGCAACGATGACCCCAAACACGCGTCGCGTCCGTTCGATGCCAAGCGCGACGGATTTATTTTCGGCGAGGGCTGCGGCATCTTGATCCTGGAAGAACTTGAATTTGCGAAAAAGCGCGGCGCGCCGATCGTCGCCGAAGTCGCCGCGGACCCCCCGGACGCCGCCGCCAACGCCATTTGCGCGCCGGGCAAAGGGGGCGCCGGCGCGGCCAAGGCGCTGAAGCGCGCGCGGCAAAAA
>VFSW01000036.1_pt1 | contig 148033 bp, 152 predicted proteins | sample 5358111 | NCBI WGS metagenome assembly VFSW01 (sample SAMN11554181, study PRJNA540505) | mine drainage metagenome | isolation source: sediment from site ElyBrook_90M | place: USA: Ely Copper Mine, Vershire, VT | collected 2017 | reverse complement strand
CGGGATATTTACGAGGGTTCATATATAACGCAAACGATAGCATGCATTGTGTGGTCGGTGTGGGTGGTTATCCACACCCTACCCTGCTTCCCCATTTAACACGTATGAAATACATACTGAACCGCGATGCAGTTAGGCGGTGCTTGTGACGAACAAAATGCATTCCTCTTTTTCGTGCCACACCTCTACACCGTACTCAAACGTGCCCTAAGCAAGAAAATTGTGTCTTCTCGCAGATGAGTGCGCACCCATGCTTTCTGTTTTTCATCCAACAACTCTCCCATACCATTAAGCATGTCATCCCCGGTTCGGGCATCAAGGTCATCAATGCATTTCTGAAGAAAGGATTTGAACAGCATTTCGGTACGTGTTTTTACAATCATTTCGTTTATAGGCCATCCCTGTTTGAGAAAGAAATGCACATCGAATACGTCGCGGTTCGTCGTGCGCTCGGTCATGGCCACGAGTTTGTGCGCGAACATGTCGGCAGGAACCATAACTCGCATGGAGATACCAAGGTACGATTTAACCTCGTACATCGAACCGAAGTCGCGGAGATTAATCTCTACCTTTATGTTCTGTGCGCCGACGATCCTGTTTTCGTATGAAAGAAGGTAGAAGAGTGTCTGATGCTTCTGCTCGGCCTGCTTGAGAGTTCCGTGTGTTTCGAGAATCGCCTTCACGTGATCAAATACTTTCTGCTGTTTCTCGCCATCAAGCAAGTCAAAATCAAGATCCACCGAGAAGCGGTCAAGGCCGTAAAAGAGATAGGCAGCCGTCCCGCCCTTAAACCCGAGAAGCGGACCGATGGCAGTATCAGTGTAAACATCCTTCAGAATCTGAAGGAGGATGTTTTTATGTACGGAAGTATCGAGCGACATATTAGGGAGCCTGAATAACGAGCTCCCGGTACTCCTTCACTTTCTTTTCCATGCGCCTATTGCCACGATAGACCGGGAGGAGCGCGCCGACTTTATCCCAGTCGAGCGGGACGAGGTTGTCGAAGTGATAGTCCTTGTACAGATAGACGATATCGAGGAAAGCACGTTCGGGTGTTGCAATGGCGTAGCTTTCTTTCATCTCGATACCCATGTGATTCGTGAGGATATCGTTTTTCATTCTCCGGTATTTATACCAGGAACCTTCAATGGTAATATCCCGCTTGAGATATGATGCGATGAATGTGACGGATCCATAGAATTGGAAGATGACCCCTGCTTTGCTTAAAACAGTCTCGAGACTAATGTATGACGGTGTGAAAATCTTGGTGGCGAGTTCGAAAGGATCGTACTTACTGTCTTTGGCGTAAAACCCTTTACGGATACGGTGGAGCTTCCCAGTTCGGGCGTAGTAGTTAACACGGGCCTTTGCGGCATTGCTGCCGGACTCGCCCCACAGGAGCAAGATGTCTTTCGTTGAAAAGACAGTCTTGTCAGACCGCAGGATGCAATCCAAATATTCGCCTTTTTCCATATATGGGATGGTGGGTAGGTTTAACCTAACTTACAGTTCACATATTATCATAACGATCCTGATTACCAATGGCGTGTGGGGGTGGAAAAGGATGTGTGTCAAATTGCCCACCTCCCCCGCGAAATAGCCCCAAAATACCCATGTGCCGGAGTGATACCGACCATCTTCTGCCATGCAGCCACCGCCGCTCTTGTCTCGGGACCGAAGTAACCGGTCGCACCTGCCTGGATCACATAATTATCTTTGATGAGCGCCTCCTGTAAACAGGTCACATCACTTCCCTGCGCACCAATGGTCAGGTCTCTTGTAAAGGAGCAGGAGGAGACTGTTGCGGAATTTGTCGATGGTACCGATACACCCGTGAGTGCCGAATCAACCTTCGCAATAGTAGCGCTATCGGCTCCGAAGGAAGAAAGGACCAAGAGGATCGATTGGATCTGAGAGCTCGTGAGCGTTGACGTGTGCGATATCGTTGGAGGGGTTGAAGAAGCCGTGAGTTGCTCGGTTGTGGTGGACAAAGGCGGCACAGGAGCCGTGAGTACTGCAAAGGGAGTTGGATTCGTGGAATATGCCGTCGTAGGAACGATACCGCCGCATGAGATAGTGAGATGTCGAGTTGCGGAGGGGCTTGCGTTTCCCGAAGTGTCAACCGCCTGCACATACCAGGTATGCTGCTCGTTACAAGAAACCGTATCCGGGACCACGACTGAAGTTGCCGTCGAGGAAATGTTGTCAACCGTGAGAGCGCCGTCGACATAGAGTTGATACTTCGCGATGTCGGCAGCACTTCCGTCCGCAGTATTCCAGCTCCACGCGAGAGAGACAGGTCCCGATTCAGTCGTGTTATCGGAAGGAGAAGAAACAGTGGTTGCAGGACCGGTTGCGGCCTGGCTCACACTGAACGTGTGTGCTGTTGACCACCCGCCTGCATAAATGTATGCGAGAGAGCCATTCGCATTAGATTCAAGCGTCGTATCGGGCGTACCATCAACGGAAACGGTATACCAGGCACTCGGCGCAAGATCGCCGATGGTCTGCGTCACCGAAGTGGCAGATGACGAGGTTGCCGTCCATGATTTCGTGTATGGTGTCGAGGTTGCCCAGCTATTCACTGTCACGTCGAGCCATTGGCTGTAATCAGTAGAAGAGAAACCGCTCGGAGGGGCTATGGTCAAGTGTGCCGTCGCGGAGCTTGATGTCGCAGTGAGCATACGGTAATTCCCATTTCCATATACCCGGAAGCTTCCACCGACAGGAATACTTCCCGAGGTGATACTGTAGGGCGGCTGATATTCATACGGACCGATGTCGGGCGTCCCATATATAGGATTCCCGAGCGCATCGGTTGTGAGGCCGGCGATCGGTGTGCCCGTATCGATTTCAGGAGAGAATTGCTGCAGAGTGAAGTCACCGGTACTCGTACTGGTAAAAAGCGGGTTTGTTAGCGCCTGATTATTCGTTCCATCAAAAGTATCCCAGCCGCTATCCCCAGCAGCGTCCCAGGAGTTGTTTGAGGTGATGAAGGACTTTGGCATCGACCAAGTGAAATACGAGACTGAGAACGGATAGCCTGTGTTTCCAGATGAAATAGTGTTCTCTATTTTCGGGGCACTGGTGTCAAGGACGAAAAGATATATACCGGCACCGCCGTTTCCATAGGAAAGGGAGTTGTAAATAATCGGGCTACCGTAATTGTTGCTATCAATTCCACTTGAGACATTTCCCGCGACGACACAACTCTCTATAGTCGCACTCCCGCCACCTATCGATATTCCGTGATATGAATCATACACTTCAACGCCTTGTGCAATTGAACCAGCCTCTCCCATATTCACGCCAGCCTCGTTTTCATATCGTACAATGATATTTTTAAATATCTTGTATCCGGTGCTTGAAATACCATAATTGCTCGTCGCCGCCTCAATATGAAGCGTCGAGATGTCTTCTCCGCTTTGGAGTCGATAGTAGAGAGTGCTTGAGGCAAAACTCCAAAACCACTCACCGGGATTAAGTGCGGTTTGAGAAGACCCATTAACTCTCGAGGTCAATGCACCGATTGATGGGCCCGCGGCAACGACATACGGCTGGGTTGTGAGCGCTTTCTGATAGGTATCAGCATTTCCTCCGCTGTAAGTACTCCACCCACCCGACTCATCGGTACTGCCCCAGATCTCTGGTTTCTGTGTCGGATCCGCGGCCTCGAACGTGATGGGGGCTAACGCGGTTCCACTATTGAGAGGGGTGAGCGTCTCTCGGTATGGGTCACCGCTGTTCGCTACGATTTTAACTGTGTCCCCTGCGTGCACAGTATCAGCCGCCTTGGTGAGAGTTGCCCATGGCTGAGACTGGGTGCCTGGATTGTTATCGTTACCAAGTACATTGTCGACATAGAATGTTGTACCGGATGTGTAACTTGGATTGACGTTGACGGTGTATGTCGGAGAGCTCGTCGACATTCCATCACTGTTGAAGGCTTTGACATACCACGTATGCGTACCTACTGAAAGAGTGGTGGTTGAAATAATCGAAGTACCATTAATGTTATCGGTATTGAGCGCACCATCGATGTAGAGTTGGTATGTCGCGGTATCTGGGGAGGCATTTGCCGCAGTCCACGAGAAGGTTGGTGAGGACGTTGTCGATATCGCATTATTCGCAGGAGAAGTGAGGCTAAATGTGTCGAAGCTTATATCCCCCTGACTCAGAGGGCCTAAAACAGAGTAGGTATCAATACGAGAAAAATGAGTCGTGCTTGCCGTATCATTCAAACTGTCGGCGGTAAACCATACAAAATAGGCGTTTGAAACAGGAAAAAAGATTGGTGCGGTGGTTGTCGCGAGAGAGCCGGTGTAATCGGTAATTTTGGTACCACCAAGCGCCTGTATATTGGCGAGCGTGAGATCGCTGCTACTTGCGATGCCGGGTTGAAATCCTGGATTGCTCGGAAACTCAAATAGTACGTCTTCTGCACGGCGAGTTTGTCGGAATGGAAATAGAGTAAACGTGATTTGTCCGTATGGCGTTCCAGTGGTTGTGGCGGTCGCTTCGGGCGGCTGCAGTAATATCTGAGAATCTGAAAGTTCGTTCGTAGTAGTGGCGTTTATGACGCCGAATCCGTAGTTCTTAGGAGCATATCCTGTCGTCCAGTTTGTACCGTTTTGCCGCATCGCTGCTTTTACGTCGTACCAATTCCACGTGGGATGCTCGAGGCGGAGCCACGACATGAGCCCTGCATTCGCCGCAGTCATGCATGAGAGAGACGAACTGCAAAAGACCGTTGGATCGAGTGTCCATTCGACGCCCGCGGCACTGCCAAAGACAGAACTGCCGGGAGAAGTGTATAGGGTCGTGGGCAATGCTATGGCGGGAGGTGTATCGTTAGTAAATGCATAGTTATCCGTTACGTCATACGAGGCAAATTGGTTATAGGTCGACACCGAGTCGCCAGGATTCTCGGTAAATGAGGTGGTGAACATCTGGTAAGGGAACTGTGGTGTTGTTGTCGCGTTAGTCAAGGTGCTGCAGTACGTCACGCCCGTGTTTTCAATGGCCGCGAGTGGAGTAAAGCCCGCAAAATCAGTGGTACCGTTCGGGCAGGAACTATCGGTTGTATAGTCTATTATGAATTGAGAACTGGTATATGTATGACCAAGAAGTTGGTTAATAGTCGCCCCCATCTCGTCCATTTCATGAGAAGAGTTTGACAAAATCATAATCGGGGCTGCTTCCGCAGCTGCTGTTCCAAAACAGAAAAAGACAATCAGAAACAAAATTCCAAAGATTGGAAATATCTTAGAATTTTTTCGGATATTCCCTCTTATCTGAAGATGATCCAGTACCCTCCTCATTACAGCCTTTAATACGTGCATATTAATTTTCAAGGCATTCTAGCATGAACCATCTATTTTTATGAAGAGGATGTTTGTCACGCCCTACCTGTCACACACAATACATACATAAACATGGTAATCACCACAGAACTGCTCAAACTAAATGAGGCACGATTTCTAAAATGCATGCTTCTATATTAAAGCATGGAATTCTCACTCCATGCGCGCTAAACAAGGCGGAGACCGGTCAATTTCATTGGTCATGAAATTCACATGCGAATCAACGAGTAAAAAATCACCCGAACGGAAATGATTTCCGTTCGGGTAGTAGTTCTGGTTTAGAGCTTCTTTAGGCTCGCGAGAAATTCGCGAGTTTCCTCCCCTAACTTGTTAGCGAGGCGGGCGGTGTTTCTGACTGTCAGAATGACACCAATCGCACCACAGAACCCGACAGCAATCGCGATTCGAGTGGCGAGGGTGTTCTTTGTCGAGATTCCATAAATTAGCACGACACTGCTCACTATCTCGACAAAGATACAGAATGGTATTTCGTATTGATATAAATTTTTATGAATTTTCCCCATTTACAGCTCCTTACGATGGTCTATGCAGTTGTTGGTGACTATCCGATTTTATTATTAGATATGCATACTAATTTGTCAAGTGCATGTACCACGTAGCATGCGTAAACGAGTTTTGGAACCCCGGTTTTTGGGCGTATATTCGAGTTAAACCGAACGTTTGCGACTACTAAGTCGCTAGAGGTGCGCCGGGAAGGATTCGAACCTTCGTAGGGCTATGCCCGACAGGTTTACAGCCTGTTGCGATTGACCACTCCGCCACCGACGCAATACCGCTACTATAGCGGATTCCGTGCTTATTTCAAAACCAAGACGAGCACACTCTGCTTGCCTTTTCGCACGAGAGCGTAGCCGCTTGTGAGATCGCCCAAATAAATTTTCTGATCAGGATCAGCAATCGGCTGTCCGGAAAGTGTAATACCCTTCCCTTCGATGAGGCGTCGCGCATCTGATTTTGAGGAAGCGAGACCACCAGTTACGAGCGCTTCAACAAGTGGAAAACCGTCCTTGAGCAGCGGTTTAGAGAGTTTTACTGAAGGTGCCTCAGCGAGCACGACGGCAAGTGCCTCGCGAGAAAGTTGGTGAAAAGAAGTATCACCGAAAAGTGCGTCGGTTGCCGCGGTCGCCTGTGCCGCCGCAGCGGGACCATGCACGATCTCGGTTACAATCCGCGCAAGCGTTTCCTGAGCTTGCCGATCACTAGGGTTGCGCTGATGGAGCTTCATAAGCGTTTCGATTTCAGTGGATGGTAAAAAAGTATACACACTGAGGTAATTCTTCACGCGTGCGTCTGGAAGATTCATCCAGAATTGATAGAAGCGGAATGGGGATGTTTTCTTTGGATCGAGCCAAATCGCATTACCTTCACTCTTACCAAATTTCTTACCGGCAGCATCAGTGACAATCGGTGTCGTAAACGCATACACATCTTTGCCGAGTTTCTTGTGTATAAGGTCAACACCGGAAAGTGCATTGGTCCATTGATCGGTTCCGCTGACCTGTAGATCAACACCATACTTCTGATGGAGCGTCAGGTAATCAAGTCCTTGAAGAAGCGTGTAGGTAAATTCGGTATAGGATATATGTTCGTCCAGTGTATCGAGACGCTTCTTGATGATTTCGCGCTTAATTAGGTCATTGACGGTAAAATATTTTCCGGTATCGCGAAGAAACGGCACGAGCTTGACGCCCATAAGCCAGTCGGCGTTGTCAACGATTGTAAATGACAACGTTCCAAGTATTTTTTTTAGTTGTTTTTTCAACGCGCGTGTATTTGCCGTAACCGTTTTCACATCAAGCATCGGGCGTTCCCCTTGTTCCTTAGGGTCACCAATCATGCCCGTACCGCCACCCACAAGGAAAACGAGTTTGTGCCCCGCCTCGCCAAGGCGTTTCATGAGGAGTACAACGGCAAGATTGCCGACATGCATTGAGTCTGCTGACGGATCGACGCCCCAATAAACCGTTCTTGACGTACCAAGGATCTCTTCTATCGGTGCGGAAAAACATTCTACAAGTCCGCGCTCATTTAATTCTTCGGCGAAAGTCATGCGAAAACTATAGCATTACCGTGCGAGGAAGAAGAGTCCGACAGCCGGAGCGATAAACCACCAAAAGAAGAGACTTTTCGGGGCAAAAAGGATGCCGGTAGCGGGCGTAAAGTGGTAAAACGAAGCGACTGGAAATATGTGATATGCGAGCGCGAGCAAGAATGCCGCCGCAAAGAACGAGAGCGCTATGAGTCCAAACAGACCGATATCGAGAAAATCAGAAACGACAACGCGTCGTAAGACCACATAGAACACAAACGTGAGTCCCATATACAAACCGATGCGCGCGAGTAGTGCGGTTAATGCGGGCGCACTTGGGAGATAGGAAAGGTACGGAAATGCGACATAAACTGCGTACGCGCTATAGAATGCAAGCAAAACGGCAACGAAAGGGCCACGTCCGACATACCATGCGAAAAGGAAGAAGATTGAAAGAAGAATGAGGACAATGAGAAAATCACTTGCGACACTCCATACCGAAAGTGCCGTATGGGTCGCGAGCGCATTCACTTGGGTAATAGCACCCGTGGTCGTCGTGGCGATCATGCCGTCAGTATATACGAATAGTTAGAGCCCTTCAGATTTCAAATCTTCAACGATTTTTTTCACTTTGCCAGAAAGTCTGTGAGGAAGCGCGACCTCAAGACGAATGATAAGATCACCGCGATTGTTATCTATCGGAACGCCCTTACCCGCAATGCGCAGGTGTTCTTCCGCACGTTTCATCGGGGGAATCTTGACCTCAAGCACCTTTCCTTCCAGGGTCTCGATAGGAACAATGGTGCCAAGAAGCGCGTCGGAGAGTTTCACCGGAAGGTTCATTACTAGGTTTGATCCTTCGCGTCGAAAAACCGGGTGAGGCTTCACATGTATCTTCACATAGAGATCGCCCGCGATGCCGGTCCTAACTGCCTCGCCTTGTTGCGGCAAACGTATCATTTCACCGTTATCAATGCCGGCAGGCACAACAATTTTAATTTCCTCTTCTTTTCTACGAACACCGTGCCCTCTACACTCTGTGCATTTTTCTTTTGGTATTTTTCCACTGCCGCCACAGACCGTACAGGCGTGCACACTCGTAAATTGCCCAAGAATAGAATTGCGTGTTTCGTGAATACGTCCGCTGCCGTTACAAGTCGTACAAACTATAAGTTCGGTGCCCGGTAACCCGCCGGTGCCGTGACAGAGACTGCACGTTGAAACTTTCGCTATTAGGACAACACGTGTGGTGCCGAATACAGAATCCTTAAATGGAATTTCTAAGTCAATGGAAATATCCCGACCACGAGACGTCCGGGCAGGAGTACCACGTGCACCCCCGAAGAGATCGCCAAAAATATCGCCGAAATCAAATTCCGCGCCTTGTCCGAAGCCCTGCTGAAATTGGCTGAAATCAAATCCACCAAAGCCTTGCGGGCCCGGGTTCCCGGAACTTCTTGAGGGGCCACCACCGGCAAATGCTTGACCATACGCATCATATTCTCGACGTTTCTTATCATCGCTCAGAACTGCATACGCCTCCGTAATCTCTTTAAATCTTGATTCATCAGTACCGCCCTTGTCAGGATGATACTTATGCGCGAGTTTTCGAAATGCTTTTTTGATATCGTCTTTACTCGCTTTCTTATCGACGCCTAACACGGTGTAGTAATCTTTTGGCATGATGTGGTAATTATACGCTCCTTATTTTCTGTATGCAAAATACAGTATCTTCCGCTAAAACTGCTGGGAGGAATAAACCGGCGACGGCCTTCAGTTCAACGGGAGATTAAGCGAATGTAACCTGCTTCTCCTTACATCCAATGGGTGTAAGGGTTACGATTTTTCTTTAAACTCGGCATCCGTAGGTTCCGTGGTGTCGGGAGGAGGTTGACCATCAGCGCCCGAGGCAGACGGCGTTTGATTTTTCATCATCGCTTCACCTATTTTAGAGAGTGTTTGTGAAAGCGTATCGGTCGCAGACTTTATCGTGGATGAATCTTCGCTCGCTCGCGCAGTCTTTAACGCGTCAATCTTATCCTGCACTTCCTTTACGATCTCGGCTCCGGCTTTTTCACCGTTTTCCTTCACCGCCTTCTCAGCGGCATAAACAGCTTGATCAGCAATGTTGCGTGTCTCAACGAGTTCCTTACGTTTTTCATCGTCTGTCGCATGGGCCTCGGCATCTGCTTTCATTTTATCAATATCCCCCTTTGAGAGCCCGGTCGATCCTTCGATACGGATACTCTGCTCCTTTCCAGTTGTTTTCTCTTTCGCCTTTACGGTGAGTATGCCCGAGGCATCGACGTCGAACGTCACTTCGACTTGCGGCATTCCACGCGGGGCGGGTGGGATGCCGTCGAGCATGAACTTGCCGAGCGACTTGTTATCAGCACTCATTGCGCGTTCACCCTGCGTAATATGAATTTCGACCGAAGATTGATTGTCGGCAGCGGTCGAAAATGTCTGAGAACGGCTCGTTGGTATCGCGGTATTGCGTTCGACGAGTTTCGTCGCAACGCCGCCCATTGTTTCGATAGAAAGCGAAAGCGGAATAACATCGACAAGGAGAATATCTTTGACATCGCCCTGAAGAATGCCTGCCTGTATGGCCGCGCCGATGGCAACGACTTCGTCTGGATTCACGCTCATATTCGGTTTTTTGGCGAAGAATTTTTCAACAGCCGTTTGAATAGCTGGCATACGCGTTTGCCCGCCAACCAAGATTACCTCATTGATTTCTCCTATTTTAAAAGGCGATGCCTCCATTGCACGTTTTGTGATAGCCATAGCACGGTCGATGAATTCTCCTGCGAGATCTTCGAGTTTTGCGCGGGTCATTTTGATGAGTAAATGACGCGGACCCGAGGCATCGGACGTAAGGAACGGAATATTAATTTCGGTCTCCATCGCGCTTGAAAGTTCGATTTTTGCCTTCTCTGCAGCCTCATCGAGGCGCTGGCGCGCAAGCGCGTCGCCAAGTACGTCAAGACCACTTTCTTTCTTGAATTCACCTGCGATCCAATTAATGATTTTCTGATCGATATCCTTGCCTCCTAGGTGCGCATCGCCATCGGTGCTCTTCACTTCAATAACGTCACCACCCACCTCAAGCACTGAGATGTCGAATGTGCCGCCGCCAAAGTCGAAGACGGCAATTTTTTCATCCTTCTTTTTGTTGAAACCATATGCAAGTGCGGCTGCCGTCGGCTCATTGATGATACGTTTTACATCAAGACCAGCAATCTGTCCGGCGGCTTTTGTGGCGCTTCGCTGATCATCGTTGAAGTATGCTGGAACAGTGATAACCGCTTCAGTAATTTTTTCGCCAAGTCTCGCTTCCGCATCAGCCTTTAATTTTCCGAGAATCATCGCTGAAATTTCTTCAGGACGGTACCACTTCTCAGTCATTTTTACTTCAATGCCACCGTTACCGGCCTTTCGCATCTCGAAAGGCACTGCGGCTTTGTCTTTTTGTACGGCCGGTTCATCGAAAGAATGTCCGATGAAACGCTTGATCTGAAAAATCGTGTTCAGCGGATTGGTAACCGACTGGCGTTTTGCGAGCGTACCGACAATGCGCTCGCCACTCTTCCCCACCGCTATAATAGACGGAGTCGTGCGAGCACCCTCGGCATTTTCAAGGATGCGTGGTTCGCCTCCCTCGACAATCGCCATCGCGGAATTCGTGGTGCCCAAATCAATGCCAAGAATTTTTGCCATATTTTTTTAAAGTTAGAGATTTATTTTACGCCTCTTGTTTCTCGCTTGCAAAGTGTCCGACACGAACCTTAGCTGGACGGACAACGAAATCACCAATCTGCCATCCTTTTTCGAGCACGGCCGTGACAGTGTCATCCATTTGGGAAGAACCAACTACGTCCTGCCCGAGTGCGTCATGCAACGCTGGATTGAAATGTTCCCCGATGACGCCAAGCGCGGTTAGACCAAGTGCGGTGAAAGCATTCTCAAGCTGCCGGGCTATGGCTAAAAATCCTTCGGGAATCTCGCTATGCTCTTTAGAGCGCTCCAGAGCGTCAAAAGCGGGCAACAGAGTCTCCACGGCTTTCACGATCCCTCGTGTTTCCGATGTTTTTGCCTCCTCATCGAATCGTTTGAGTGCATTCACGTAATCCGCTTTCGCGCGTTGCCAACCATCCATGTATTCCTGTTTCTCCTTTCGACACACCTCCAACTCCTCGCGCATTTTCGCTATTTTATTCTCAGCTTTTTCTTCCGCTTCAATGTCTTCAGCCTCAATTCTCATGTCATCCTGTTCATCCATATATCTACTATGCCTGAGGTTGGATACGAAGTCAAAAATAAGAGGTGCCGTTCGGCGCCTCTCGCGAGAGTATTACACTTATGTTTATGTTTCTTTATCATCCCCTAACGCTAAACACACAACGATCGGTAACTTGTTCAACTCGTCCAACTGTTTGACTTCGTATACGGTGAATAAATATTTACCCAGCGCCTCTTTCTCGCTCCACTTCCCACCAACGAACTCGGTCTGAGGATCATCAAAATCAACCAAGATTTCCTCCCCCGGTGAGGGAATTCCATCAATTGGCATCTTAATGGCGAGAACTGTAACATCATAATTTTTCACGACTACCAACACGTATGCCGTTCCCATTGTTCACTCCATTCGTGTTTACCTGAGGTTATATTAAAGATCTTATCGTAAAAAGCAAAACCGCTATGAGGCGGTTTTGATAGCTTAGCGCTTCGACCACTGCTTGGCCTTGCGGGCTTTGACAAGACCCGGCTTCTTGCGCTCCTTAGCGCGCGGATCGCGTCGCAGGAACTTCGCAGCCTTGAGTACGGTGCGTGTGTTCGGTTCTGCTTTCGTGATTGCACGGCTAATCGCATGGCGGACTGCATCAGCCTGCGCCGCAATACCACCACCCGAGACGTGCGCAACGACCGCGTAATGCTCAACGCTCTGAGCGGCCACAAGCGCTTCTTCGGCAATTCTTGCGCGCTCATTCGTTTTGAAATATTCTTTTGCGCTCTTGCCGTTGACCGTCACGCTCCCCTTCTCGGCTTTCGTCATGCGCACGCTCGCAATAGCGGTTTTACGACGCCCAACTGCCGTAATAAAAGTGGTTGTTGTCATATATTTACGCATTCACAATCAAATTTTTCATGCGCGGTGTACGAAGTTTGTTGCGCGGAATCATACCATCGACCGTCTTCCTGACAACTTCTGCAATACCCTTTTTTTCAATCATCTCATCCATGCGCATCTCTCGCTGACCTCCTGGATAACCAGTGTATCGAAGATATATTTTACCCTTTATTCGACGTGCAGGGAGATGGAGCTTACTCGCGTTTTGAATGACGACGTGCACAGGCAATGTCTGATTTTTGCTGAAATGCACAGAACGCTTCCCAAGAAGTGCGTGGGCAGCTTCACTCGCTACACGCCCAATGGTGCGGTCAGTCGCATCAATTGTGTAAGTCGTCGGTTCCGGTTTCGTGTTGAGGGTCATGACTCTGTACTTGTACTAGACAAAAGCGATATAAGCAAGTTTTCGCGCATCGTTTGTACCACGCTCGGTGCGCTTTACGATGCGCGTGTAGCCGCCTGCCCGTGTCGCGTATCGTGGAGCAATCGAGTCGAAAAGTTTCTTCACGGCAATGTCATCACCAAGACGCGTTTTGGTGAGCCGTCGACTCGCAAGAGTGTTTTTTTTCGCGTATGTCACGAGGCGTTCGATAAACGGACGAAGCGCCTTAGCCTTTGCCTCTGTCGTCGAAATACGTTCGTGCATGACAAGCGAACGCGCGAGTGAGCGCAAAAGCGCTCTGCGCTGGTTACTCGGACGACCGAAAGTTCGTGCTTTTTTAGTGTACGCCATAGATCGTCACTCACCTTTGAGGGTGAGACCGAAACCAGCGAGCGCATGCGCGATTTCGCCAACTGCCTTATCGCCGATACCGTCAATTTCTTTAAGTGCGCTCGCTGTTTTCCGTGCAAGACCAGCGGCACTCTTGATGCCGGCATTCTCTAGAGCCGACGCGACACGCGCAGAGAGACCGAGGTCGGCGATCTTCACTTTCGCTGCGCCTGCGCCCACCAATGCGTCTCCAGCTTCCGTGGAAGAAACCGACCCGTTGTTATTTGTTGAGCCATTTTCCTGGAAACCAATGATTGCTTTCAATTGGTGAATCATGGTTTCGATCGACTGTTCGAGCGCCTCGCGTGGCGCGATCGTACCGTTAGTTTCGATAAGAACGCGTAGGCGGTTGAAGTCAGTACGATTACCGACACGCATGTTCTCCACCTCATAATTCACACGGCGGATGGGTGTGAAAGTTGCGTCAAGCGCAATAACACCTATGTCGACCTTGTCGCGAGCGAGCACCTCACGCGGCACGTACCCAAGCCCGCGTTCAATCGTCGCCTCAAGTTCAAGCGATGCTTTCCCGGAGAGGTCGGCGATATGCTGTTCTGGATTCCGTATTTCTACTTGACTGGGGAGCGTGAAATTTCCAGCGGTAATTTCGGTAGTTCCTTTTGCCGAGAGTGCTATGGTTTGCGGTTCGTCTCCATGGAGTACGAAGTGTATGCGCTTGAGATTCAACAGCATTTCCATAACGGTCTCACGCACACCATCGATGGTGGCGAATTCGTGGGGGACTCCCTCGATTTTCACTTGTGTGATAGCCGCTCCTGGGAGAGAAGAAAGAATGATGCGACGAAGTGAGTTGCCAAGTGTGTGGCCGTAACCTGGATACAGCGAATCAATCTCATAAACACCCTGTGTATCCTCTTCGGAAACAATACGGGGTTTGCTCGGAAGTGTGATGTGGTATTCCATAACGCAATCGTAATTACCCATTAATTAATAGCTATGAACGCGAATAAAGATTATCTCGTGTAGAACGAGAGCACGGCTGCCAAATCGCCCGCGACATCCGCGGACGACGCGGTCGGACGCTCGAGAACGCTGCCCTCCATTGTTTTCGGGTCCCACGAGAGCCAGGACGGAAGCGGGCGTTCCGTAAAACGCTCGCTGAAACCAACTAAAACGCCATGCCCCTTCGAACCTTCACGCACACCGATACGGTCTCCGACCGACAGTGCGTATGAGGGGATACGAGTTTTCTTCCCTTCGATTTGCACGTGGCCATGCGCAACCATCTGACGAGCTGCGCGCCTTGTAGACGCGAGACCGAGCCGCCAAACAACGTTATCAAGACGAAGTTCAAGAAATTCGTGAAGACGGTCGACCGGTTTCGCACTATGTACCGCGAGCGCCTTGCGCACGTAGTTGCGGAACTGGCGCTCTTGCAAGCCATACGTAATGCGCACTTTCTGCTTCTCGAGCATTTGCTTACCGTATTCGCTTTGACGGCCGCGACCGTGACGTTTGTTTTTCGCGCTACGATCGGCGGATAGTGCAAATTTTTGCGTCTGCGCCTTCTCAAAAACGGATGCACCAAGGCGTTTTGCTATTTTATAACGTGGACCGGTTTTCATATGTCTGTACAAATATTACACACGACGAGGTTTGGGCGGACGTGGACCATTGTGCGGTATCGGCGTCACATCCTTGATTAACCGAATCTGAATTCCTTTACTTGAAAAGGCACGTAGTACAGATTCGCGACCGGCACCGACCCCGCGGATAATGACCGACGCCTCTTTAAGGCCGATCATCATACCTTTTTCGCCGAGAAATTCCCCAATCTTTGCTGCCGCGTAAGGTGTCGATTTTCTTGCACCGGAGAAACCGAGCGCGCCCGCGCTTGAAGAAACAATGGCATTCCCTTTCTCATCAGTAAGCAGAGCTTTAGTGTTGTTGAATGTCGCTTCGATGTGAAGAATGCCCTTCTCGAGATGTCGTTTAGTAGCTTTCGAGAGGGCACGTTCTTTGCGCCCCTGGTCGAGACCTTTGCCGCTCTTTTTGATAATGCGTTTCTTTCCCATAGTAAATTATGTTTTTTCAAGCGTTCGGCGACCAGATGTCATCGTCTTGCGAACGTTGCCACGGCGCGTACGTGAATTCGTCTTGGTGCGCTGTCCACGTACCGGTAATCCGCGTGTATGTCGTTCGCCGCGTGCACAGCGAATGTCCTTGAGTCGTTTTATGTTTTGTCCGATTTCGCGTCGCAATTCACCCTCGATGGTGAAGGATTCCGCGAGCGAACGTATTTTCTGTTCCTCATTGTTCGTGAGTTCACTCCCTTTTCTAGTTGCGGCAATACCGACCGTGTCAAGAATCTCACGCGCACGGGTCATGCCAATGCCAAAAATGAGCGGCAGCGAATAGGCAAGCTGTTTATCATCGGGAATAGTAACGCCAGCGATACGCATAAAATAATTAACCTTGACGCGCCTTGCGGCGTGGATTTTTTTTGTTAATACGATATAAACGCCCGCCGCGACGGACGAGCTGATCTCCTGATTGTTGGACTTTTATCGATGCACGGACTTTCATCGTAGGTATTTTAAATATTACGTTAATCGACGCACTATCCTTGCCCGACCTCCATAAGGATCAAGCACCATATCCACTTGATCGCCAACCAGAACGCGAATGCGGTGCAAACGCATTTTTCCTGCGAGGTAAGCGAGCACGAGCCCTTCGGATCGCCCGTCCTCATCAGCAGGAACACGAACACGAAAGAGAGAATTCGGCAATATCTCTTCAACGATACCTACTGCCGTTTTAATTTCTTCGTCGTCTTTCATTCGGAACTCATGCTGATGTGATTACTAATCTAGCAGGTGTCCAGAGAATCGTCAACAAACAACAATGCTATGGATTGCCCACTACGACTGAAATCGCGGATGGGTCTTGCGGAAATGTCTGTCTCCAGAACGGTCTGAGGATGATGACTGCACGTTTGACCTCCGGATAATTCGTTAGTGCCACTTCAGCCTCTGAACGCGTCTTTCCGGCAACTGCTGCCGCAATACGACCCGGATCAACGGTATAAATAAACGAAACGGTGCCGGTAACCGTGAACGGGAATGATGTCGCTTGTGGGTTCGGTATTCCGAAATCTGTAAGCAAGAGATTGCTGGAAGATGCGATCGTTAGTGGCTCACCTTGGTAACTGCTCAGACTCGGAATTGATGAAGCAATCGTATCCGCGAGCGCCGTGTCTGGAAAGACGACCGCTGTAATAGTTCCCTGCTCTTTCACGTCGACCATGCCGGTCGTTGACGACGATACCGGCTCGAGTTCTTGAAATGTCGACGTTGCAGCGCCATTTAAGAGTAAGTAACCAGCGGGAACTTGTGTCTGAATACTTGCAAGCAGATCTGGAGTAAGGGCATTGATCAACGCGCCACGCGTTTCGGCATCGAGCGTTGGGTCTACGACAGGTACGGTTCCCGAGGCACCACCTGTCATAGCTTCTGTCGAACGTGCATACACTTTGCTCTCAAGCGGTGATCCGACGAATCCAGGAATGGTGAAAGAGGTCGGAGCGATATTATACGAGCTCCCCGCTTGATCGGCATAGACCATTGCTGATACGCTGCCGGGTTTCGTAGGACTGCCGCCCGGTATCGTTACCCCTGCATGAATACGGAAGATGAGTCCAGATGCGGTTGCGAAACGAGTGGTCGCGATGAGCCGCTGAGCTTTTGTTTGCGTGTTGTAAATCGTAATCATGCCGGAAGCAGAGGAATGCACAACTTTTGAGCCACTCCCTTGAACGCTCTGTGTCGCTATTTTTTGTGCGCTTATGATCTCATATGGTAAGGTGCCGCTACTTTGGCTCGCTGTAAAAGAACTCTGAACCGCCGCAGAGACAGTATTCGGTGTGATCTCAACTGTAGCGCTTGAGAAGTAAAAAAGTGCGCCTATGGACACGGCGATGACGAGTAAGATGACAATAAACGTCGTGTAAGGAAACTTTGATGGTCGTTTGGAACTGCGAAGCGTCTTTTGATCTGATATCGTATGACTCTCTGATGATTCAATTTCTCTGCGACGAGACGGTGGAACAATGTCATTTATGGTACGCATAAAAGGAAGTATATCAGCTTATAGGGTACAAGCGCGAGTGTGCGAGTGTGTAACTATTTCTTTCCATCAAAAATCCGTTGCTGTCCATAAAGTGTCATAAGAAGCAATGACATATCGGGTAATACGGCACTCGTCTGTCGTACTAATCCAGTGATATGACCCACAAGAATCGGAACGACCTTTGGTGGATTATCCGAAAGCCAGAGTTTTTCGAGATTTGCCGTGCTAAACTTTTGCTGAAAGAAAGAAATATCTGGTTCGCGCGCAAGTAGAAGTATGGTACGCGGCAAGGGATAGCTCTTCGCAAGTTCCGCAAGTTCCGCAGCAACGATATCCATCCAAGAATTATCCGCGTGGTCACCAGCCCCGGTCATGGCCACAAGAAGGCCTTTGCGCACGAGCGCAATAGAAGTCAAAGGTAGTGTCGTGTCGACGATGAGCACATCGTGTTCATGTGGAAACACTCTGCGTATCGCCTGATAACGCAACGAGCTACTCGCGATGGGCAGGACACGCCTAGTATGATAAAGGCCCTGAAGAATCGATAAGACATCATGAGCAATTTTCTCATCAATGAGTGAAGTAAGGACGACAATCGAAGCGCGGTGTGCCTGTTTCCCATATGGATCGCCAGTTTCGTACCCATTCAGGATAGTGCCAATAATGCTCTCATCGGCAAGAATTTTCCCAGGGATAACGACATTGGTTTCTTCCAATTTTTTAACAGCCAAGCTCCTCGTGAAGAGGAAGGGGGATCTTTGTTCAATGTGTTCAATATGTACTGATGTTTTTTGCCACGGTGCGTCAATTGAAACAAGGATACCGTCTGCGGACCCGCTGCCGGTTACACGCATGAGGGCTGGAGCGCCTTCGCGAATTAGTGTGGCGCCAAGTATTTGGAGTGCGCGAAACATGGCTCGCTCTCGAGATTCATTCTCCCGCACCTCAATTGGAAAACGTCGCGTGTAAAGCAACAAGGGCAACTCGTTCTCCACATAATATGCATATGCTCCCGCGACCGAATTCGCACTGACATCTATAAGCACAATCGATTCCGTACGTTTCTTACTCCGGAAAAAATCCATGCGTTTATTCTAACACCGCCTTGATGCGACGAATGCCGGAAGAAGATGCCTCTTCTTTTAGAATGCGGAATCGCGCACCATTGGTACCAAGTTCAGCGGTATTGCGAACATGCGGACCACCGCAGAATTCTATCGAAAATGCTTCGGAGAAGCTCGGATCGGCCTCGGTCGCGCTTTTTGGTCCCACTGAATATACGCTTACTTGTTCTGGATAGTTCGCACCAAATTCGTGTTCAGCACCAAGTCTTTCGGCCTCGTCTTTTTTCATCACGATACGTGTGATTGGTAACGCCTCGATAATTTTTTCGTTCACGATCTTTTCCACCTTGGCTTTTTGTTCTGGCGTCATTTTTTGTCCATAAGAAAAATCGATGCGCAACCGTTCGCTTGTGATGTTACTGCCGCGTTGATGCACGTCTGGACCGAGTACCATTTGAAGCGCCTTCAGCAAAAGGTGATGCGCAGTATGATAGCGTACGGTTTTTTCCATATGATCGGCAAGTCCGCCTGCGAACTTTTGTGCGGCACCTGTGCGAGAGAGAACACGATGTTTTTCCATTTGTTCTTGCACTGCACTGAGGTCAACCGAAACGCCACGCTCCGTAGCAATTTCCATGGTGAGTTCCACGGGGAATCCATAGGTAGTGAACAACGTAAACGCATCCACATGATTCCCCATTTTCTCAAGCTCACGTAGACCATGTTCAAGCGTTTTCTTAAATTGGCGCTCCTCTTTCTCAAGTTCTTCACGAATAACTTCTGTTGCTTCCAATACAAATGAGTAAGTACCTGCGTACACCGCACCAAATTCTTCTGAAATATCAGCAAGCACAGCATCCTTGATGCCGAGCTTTCCAACTTCACGAATGGATCGGCGGATAAGTCGGCGCAATACATAGCCCTGCTCGGTGTTGGATGGGCGAATGCCTGACGCAATGAGAAACGAGGCCGCACGTATGTGATCAAGGATGATACGGAATGAGCGCATTATGTGTGCACTGGAGCCATAGGGATTACCTGAACGCCTTTCAAGCATGATGCGCGCCGTATTGAATACATCAATGAGGAAAACATCTGGATCATTGCGTGTCGCCGCTACAAGGCGTTCGAGGCCGCCACCGAAATCGACATTTTTCATTGGCAGTTCCTTGAAGCTTCCATCCTGCTGTTTAATAAACTGCATGAAGACAGAGTTGCCGATTTCTATGAAACGGCCACAATCACAATTCGGGTGGCACTCTTCCCCGAATCTCACATCATGCGGTGTACCAAAATCGTAGAAAACCTCGGAATCTGGACCGCCGATCTCTCCTACAGGCATCTTATTTGGTACTCCTGCCCTGCTCCACCAATTTTTTCGTGCACCATAAGAAAATATATGGTCGTCAGCGATACCAATCGATTTCCAAATCCCAACCGATTCCGCATCTACCATCATGCCGCTTTCCGCATCGCCGGAAAAAGTCGTTACGAAAAGTTTTCGCGAATCGAGCCCAAGCCCTTCGTCGCGGGACGTAAGGAACTCGAAAAGCCACGGCAATTGCTCTTTTTTAAAATAATCACCGAAAGACCAATTACCAAGCATTTCAAAAAAAGTCGTATGCCGATTATCACCGATTTCCTCAATGTCTTCGGTGCGAAATGAGGTCTGCGAATTAACCAACCGCTTCCCCTCCGGATGCGGGAGTCCAAGAAAGTACGGCACGAGAGGTTGCATACCGCTTGAGATGAAGAGTGTCGTTGGATCATTCTCTGGCACAATAGGAGCCGAAGGAATGTGAACATGCCCGCGCTTTACGAAAAAATCGATATAGCGTTTTCGTGCTTCCTCGAGAATCATAAGGAAAAGATAGCATGAGGCAAAAAATTCATATACTATAGTGTACATGCAGAAAAAAGGGTGGGGATTTGATGCACGCGATATTGACGCCACAACACGGCCCCAGGATGATTTTTATCAATATGCAAATGGTGGGTGGCTAAAAAGAAATCCAGTTCCGCCACACGAATCACATTGGGGCTCGTTTCTTATTCTCCGTTATGACACAGAAAAGAAGCTCCAGGAACTCACCGCTGAACTTGCATCCATGAAGAAGCCGAGGACTGGAAGCCCGGAACAAATGGTGGGCGACTTTTATCGCTCCGGTTTAGACATGAGGCATCGAAATTCGCTCGGCTTTACACCACTTCGGACGTGGTTGGATCGCATTGGGAGAATACACGATATACCATCGCTCGTTTCGACTATCGCTCACCTCGAAAAGATCGGTGGTGGGGGTCCGTGGGGTGTCGCGGTTGACCAGGATATGAAGAACAGCAACAAGTACATCATCTACATCCACCAAAGTGGTCTTGGAATGCCTGATCGTGACTACTATCTGAAGAAGGACTCAGAATCATTGCGCGTACGCACTGCGTATGAAAAACATATCGAGGCCATATTCGAGCTTACAGGTGTTACTAAGTCTGAGGCGAAAAAACATCGTAACACGGTCATGCGTATCGAGACGGATCTTGCTAAGGTCTCGATGCCGAAAGAGGAGTTACGCGATGTTGACAAAGTCTATCATAAGATGCGCACCTCCGCACTCGTACGTCTTACACCTCATATAAATTGGCATTCCTATATCAAGATTATCGGAGCCGGCGAGGTGCATGAGGTCGTTATTATGCAACCAGAGTTCCTCAAGGCCATCAATGCGATGCTCATGAATAAGCCTATAGCGGATTGGAAGACGTATTTGATCTGGCAACTCGTCAATGGGGCGGCAGGTTCTCTCTCAGAAAAATTTGAGAAGCAAAGTTTTTCTTTTTATGGCATGACTCTTTCTGGTACAAGGAAAATGAAGCCTGTATGGCGACGTGTTCTTCGTGTGGTTAACGGTAATCTTGGAGAGGCTCTTGGCAAACTTTATGTGCGCATGCACTTTAGTCATGAGGCGAAGAGAAAGATTGCTACTATCGTTGATGACCTTTTTGAAGCATATGAGACACGTATCAAGAATCTTGACTGGATGGATAACTCGACGAAGGGGAAGGCGCTCAAAAAACTACACCAAATGACGCGGAAACTTGGTTATCCAGACAAGTGGCGCAGCTATAGGGGGCTTGTAATTAAACCGGATGACTACTTTGGTAACATAGTTCGTGCATCAGCATTCGAACACAAATTCACCATGCGTCGTCTCAAGAAACCTGTCGATCGCGCGGAATGGCTCCTAACGCCACAGACCGTAAACGCATATTGTAGCTTTGGCCTAAATGACGTTGTCTTCCCAGCCGCCATACTACAACCACCATTCTTTTCAATTGATGTTGATGACGCGGTTAACTATGGTAGCATCGGTACCGTTATTGGCCATGAAATTACACATGGTTTTGATGACCAAGGGTGCAAATTTGACGGCAAAGGTAATCGCACCACTTGGTGGACGAAACAAGATCATGCACGTTTTATTAAGAAAGCGATGGCGCTTGTTAAAGAATTCAATGCTTATAAGATAGGCGAAGGCCTCAAAGTGAACGGGCAACTAACGCTCGGCGAGAATATTGCCGATCTTGGCGGCGCCTCCATAGCGTACGACGCGTATAAACTCCGCCTCACGAAAACCGGCCGAAAGGACATTGGCGGCTTCACTCCTGAGCAACGTTTCTTCTTAGGATTTGCACTCTTTGACCGCGAAAATAGTCGTCCCGAAGCCGAAAAAACCCAAGTCCTTACTGACCCACATTCACCTGGCAGGTATCGTATCAACGGTCCAGCTTCAAATCTCCCTGAATTTTATGAGGCTTTCAACGTTAAAAACGGTGATAAACTTTATCGGGAACCTAAAGCTCGTGCGAAGATTTGGTGACTCATTCTTAATAAAAAATTGAGTTAATGGAAAAAACTAGTTGCTATTTTTGATATTGTACGGCGTACGTACAAGCTAAAACTTTTAAAAACTCATGCTCATCAAAAAAATGGACGAAAATGTCCCTCGTGCGGATCGCGGAAGACAAAGAAATTCGGCACTCAACTAGGACGGCAACGATGCCTCTGCAATACGTGCGTGAAGTCGTTTCAAAACAAAACACAGCCGGCGCGCACAGACAACGCGCGACGCTCAAAACATATGTCTGGAGACGCCAGACGCTCTCTGAACTTGCTGATTCAACAGGACTGAGTATTCGCTTTGTTCAACGAGAGATCGGTACGGAAGAAACATCGTCACACCTCAGTGTTCCCACGGCAACCTGTGTTGCCGCAGACATGACTTTCTGGGGACGCGGATACGGTGTCATCGTGTTCCGCTTCCCGACACTGAAGAAGAATCTCTGGTGGAAAGAATCGCTGTTCGAGACCCAGTTTGTATACCTGGACGGACTCAGTAAACTCCACGACGGAAAGCGAGGCGTGGCCGAGGTATTTGAGCGTGCAGAGATACCGGTGCAGTACTGCCAGTTCCATCAGGTGAAGACGGTGACGAAGTATCTGACGAGAAAACCGCAGACCGATGCAGCACGAGAGCTCCGTCCTCTGGCACTCACGCTTTCTCGTTCGTCCGAACGAGGATTTAAAACTGCACTTGCGGCGTGGTATACAACATATGAAACGTTTCTTTTTGAAAAAAGTATCGCACCGCACACAAAACGAGGATGGGAATACACGCACAAGCGACTGCGGGCAGCATAGCGCTCACTGAAATCAAATCTCTCAAGACTCTTCACCTATCAGCGGTATCCCGAACTCAACATTCCCAACACCACGAACACGCTCGATGGTATGTTCTCGCAGATCAAAAACCGCATTGCTGTCCATCGCGGATTGAACAGAGAACGCCGCTACAAAATCGTCTCAGAAATACTAAAAGGTCGCACAATATAGCAACTATATTTGTCTATTAAACCAAAAAATTATTGTGTGAGATTGCCAATGAAATTACACTGTCTAGTCTGTTGAGGGGCACAGGCCCCGTCAATGAGAGTAGAGGCGATAGAACATGTACTTTGTGTTGAGAGATTATCAACATTTTGATTTACACACGTTGTGGAACCACATCTTCCGCTATAATCAACACCAAAGGAACCACTGGGAACGGTAGCAAATGGACAGAGATACACTACTGTTTTAGACACAATGCCAGTCGGCCAACTGCCGATGCAACTACCGTTGAGACATAGGTTGCCGCCCTCTACATCAAGCTTCCCCGCGGGACTCATCGTCCCGATACCGACATTGCCATTTTCCACAAGAAGACCGGTGGTAAAGCCAGATCCAGCACCAACAACAAGACCGCCTTGTTTGATATTCGGATTTGGACCCGTATCAAGCGGAGCCTGGGCGTTTCCTCCTGTCGGGCCTGTGGACGGTTGCACAAACGTCTGGGCGTATGCCTGAAGGCCGATGGAGAATATAAGGGCACCTATGATGAGAGCGGTTTGCGAGAGGATGCGGCGGAGATTCATGGGGCGAATTGCGTTATCTGAATTAATGCATTCAGTATAGCGGGGACTGGGTGGTGAGGTTAGCGGGGATGGGGATAACGAATTATAGCCAATCAATTGGAGTTTCACCCTGTGAGACGAGATAATCATTCGCCTTACTAAAATGTTTGCAGCCGAAAAAGCCATTCGCTGCAGAAAAAGGTGAGGGGTGCGAAGCTTCAAGGACAAGATGTTTGGCACGATCGATATGTGCACCCTTTGCTTTCGCGTAGTTACCCCAAAGCATGAAGACGAGATGTTCACGCTCTTCAGAAAGCACGCGAACGGCTGCATCAGTAAAGAGCTCCCACCCACGTCCCTGATGCGAGCCAGCCATGTGCGCACGAACAGTCAACGTCGCATTCAAGAGAAGCACCCCTTGTTCCGCCCAGCGCGAAAGGTCACCACTCCTGTGCACGAGCGGTTTTCCGAAATCACTCTCGATTTCTTTAAAAATATTTTGTAGAGATGGCGGAAGCGCGACGTCTTCACTCACCGCGAAACAAAGACCATTCGCCTGTTTCGCACCATGATATGGATCTTGTCCTAGAATTACAACCTTTACCTTCTCGAATGGGCAAATATCAAATGCGCGAAAAATGTACTTAGGCGGCGGATATACCACCTCATTTTTATATTCACTCTTCACAAACGCGACCAATTCCGCAAAATACGACTGCGAGAATTCGCCCGCAAGCCGTTTCTTCCATGAAGAATCCAGAGTGACGTTCATAACGCTCCTTCGCTGATGAGCAAGTATCTTTTACGCACACTACCGCGATTGTAACCACCTGGCGTACCATCGGCACGAATGACGCGATGGCACGGGATAGCTGGATCGTAATTGGTACGAAGCACGGCACCAACTGCGCGTGCCGCGCGCGGTAAACCGCAACGTCGTGCGACAGCGACGTATGACAAGGTCTTCCCTTTCGGAATCGTCCGCACTACCGCGAAAACCCGCTCGCGGAAACCGTTGTCATCCCTCTTTTTCACGATGTAAAGCGGGCAGTTTACCCCCGGCTTGCTCGCGATATGTGCAATACTCGCATGGGCCACCGCCGAACGCCGTTCCTATACTAGGAATATCACTTCCGGTAAGCATTTCTTTTATAGAAAAAATCGTTGGTTCAACCCACGTATCGCTACCAGCATAAGGGATAAGTTCTATATCGAATTCAAGCTTTCCGTCAAAAGCACGTGCATCGGATTTGCCATTGGCGTAGACGAAATACCCGGTCGGTGAAACAGAAAATTCGTTCCTACGGAATAACCATTGGTAAATTTCCATTTGCCGTCTATAGGAATCATACAAATCTTCCTCCGTACTCGGACCTCTTTTCTTGCTGGTCGCCTTGTAATCGACAATGATGAGTTCCCCTGCAGGATTAATCCAAACATCATCGATGCCACCACGTACGAGTATGTTTGTTGGAGTATGTAGGTAGGTGATTCCGCGACGGAGCGCATCACGCCATTCCCCAAGCCGGTCATCAGCAAATGGTATGGCATCGAGACCATATTGTTTCAAAAGGGGGTGCACGCTGCCCTGTGCCCGATGAATATCAAATTCGCGTTTCAACAGTTCATCGACCGCATTGTTGAGCGAAAACGCGGGCATCGATGGACGCTTCACCCCGAAGCGTAGATCGAGATAGGCGCAACGTGGACATTCAATGAACAGGTCGATTTTTGAACGGCTTATTTTAAATGGCTCTTTCGATGAGGGAGAGAATGCCATGTTATTTAGTGGTTATGAAATAGGAAATAACTGGCGCGCCCGTGTTGAAGTCTATGTAGATGCTGTCTTTTGCGAAGTTAAAAGTACCATTTGTGTCATTGCGGTAAAGTTCAATCGCATAAGAGCGACCCGGTTCGGTCGCCCGTAAGAGCGGGACCGGTAAGTTACTTCGGGGACCACGCGCATATGCAGCGCCAAGCACGTTCCCCAAATCATTCCCTTGCATCTCACGTACCGCTACCCAAACGCCGGGCGGCGGTACCGTAACAGATTCAACAATGACTGTATTCCCCGCAGGCTGATCGGACACCGAAAGAGCACCACTCTCGACGACTGCCTGAACGGTACTCGTCGCAGAGAGTGGAACAGACGATACGGGAACGATATTGCCACCAAAGAACAAAACGCCCGTAACGAGCGTGCCGAGCATAACACCGGCGACAAATGAACTCATGGAAAAATATCTCATCATACAGATGCAAGAACAGCAGTATGGTGTGCAAATGTTAGATTAAGGAGACCATCAGATTCCGCAATCAGCTCACCAACCCGCTCGCTTGAAAGATGGAGTACATCGAGCAGACGACGATTGCGCACGATCTCATCAACAGCAATAACACCGTGTTCAATAAGAAGCCGTTTTTCGGCACGCGCAAGGCTGGTAAGCGCAGTAATAGGATATACTCGCGCATGACTCATGCGCGCAAATAGATTATTGGTTATTGGATAACCCCAACCCAAAAGTTCAACACCAGCACATTCGGCATAAGTAATCGCTTCTGAAGTAAATTTTGTGTTAGTAACGAGTAACCCACGGTCGATTGGACACGTGCGTACGGCCGGATCACAGGAAAAAATGTCATCGAAACGGCTTTTTACATACAGCGCGACTTTTAGATCAGTTTTATAGCCAGGATCGTTGTGATATTTGAGCTCAGCGGCAAGAAATACGTTCTGTTCTGGATGAGAAGCATAAAAGTCAGTTTCGTGCGAAACGCATTTCCCTTGAATCATTTTGCGCGTCTCCACCTGCCACCCCTCTGCACGGTAGAGGTGTGAGACAAAATCTTCAAACGGATGCCCAGTCGGACCAAGCTCGAGAAGCGCGCGACGCAATGCATAACGTGCAGCAATTGGACGCGCCTCTCTGCGCAAGAGTGAAAAAGCGCGTGTGTAAATTTCCTTTGAGGACGAGCCGGGAATTACGGTATTCGTGATTGTGTTTGCAATACGTGCCGCAGCGTGTGTCCCCGCACCGGAACGCTCAAGTGAGGCAGCGAGACGTGCTGGGTCGAATATTTCGGTTGAGCCATCAGCCTTCGTGATGATTGGTAAAGTCATCATGAAGAAGTCGTGGATGCTACTGAACCATTTATGGTCGCAATTATCGATATTTGCGGTGGTGCAACAATTGTCGTTGAAAAATCAATAACTGTCGGTACTTGGAGGCAGATGCCAGTGTCAACTGGCATTGAAATCGCGATTAAAATGTTTTCCGTGCTTGAAGCATTACCCTCGATACTTGCTGTGGGAGTGACGATAGTGCAGGCATCTGGTGCTTCTACTGAACCCGTGATGGTGTGTGTACCTTTTTTGAAGGTATCATGTAACGTGACGACCGGTATAGTTATCTTTGTTTGTGGTACCGATATCTGCACCACACCACGCGCATGTTGCGTCGAAAGTACCAGACCGGTGATAATGATAAACACCATGATTACTATGAAGATCAAAAAAATACGTATGTGATTCATGCGGCAATGATACCACCACCAATAAGCCCGTCATCCCCATAGAAAACGATTGATTGGCCGGGAGCAGGCGCTTCTGGAAGAGATTCGGGTGTGATAAACCTGTCGTTTTCGACTTGTCCAATGATATGGGGACCTCGGTAACGGTACTGCGCTTCCCGCACACATGTTGAAGAATTGAACCAGTTCGCATCAGTGAACCGAATTTCATGCTGTGTCAATGTGGTGACTGGAAGTCGTGTGTTTCCCACTATGAGTTCATTCTTTGTTGAGTCTTTCGCAAGAACAAACCATGGCCCTCTTTCGTGTGCTTCTCGTAATGTGACACGCTGCCCAATGGTGAAGAGGAGCGCACCCTCGTGCATTCCGACCGCACGACCATACTTATCAAACGCACGTCCAGGTAAAACCTTGAGCTCAGTACGTAAGAATTCTTCAATTGAAACACTTCCAAGAAAACACACACCTTGGCTGTCCTTTTTATTAGCAACTGGTAAATTTAATCGTCTTGCCCGCGCGCGAACATCTTCCTTTGTGAGGTTCCCTACTGGGAATAACGTCGTGGTCAATATTTCCCTCGGAACAGCCCAAAGAAAGTAGCTCTGATCCTTTTCACCCTGACGGTAATGCCCGGTTGCAATAGCATCTGCTCCGCGGGAAATGGCGAAACGGTAAAACGCCCCAAACTTTATACCCTTATTGCACATGACATCTGGGTTCGGTGTTCGTCCTGCACGATATTCGGCAAGCAAGTAGTCGATGACCTCCTTTTTATATTCGGTGTGTGCGTCGAGCGTCAAGAACGGTATGTTGAGTCGAGCGGCTATTCGCATTGCATCGCGACGTTCCGTCGCCCATGTGCAGGGCATCCCGGGTGGATACCAACCCTTGATAAAAACACCGGTTATTCGTGCGCTCGCGCGTACAAGGAGCGCCGCTGACACGGCCGAATCAACTCCACCGGAGAGCCCTACAAATATTTTCTTCCCCCGTACATCCATACGCACATTCTAATCTAAATACTTCCTAAGGTTAGATTGATGGCCAGCATAAGTTGTCGCGTAGTGCATAAGACCGTCTTTACCGGTAAGGTAATATAGATATTTCGTTTTTATTGGATTTAGGACTGCCTCAATACTATTGAGGCCTGGATTATCGATCGGACCCGGCGGTAGTCCAGTGTGAGTATAGGTATTGTAAGGTGAATTGACCTTAAGATCTGCTAGCGAAGGTGAATATGTAGCACGATTATAAATATATCCAAATACTGCATCGACCTGAAGCGGCATGCCTATTTTGAGACGGTTGAAAAGAATGCCAGCAACAATACGCATATCAGTATTTGTACGCGCCTCCTTTTCAACAAGAGATGATAGAATGATTATGTCACGAAGTGAATATTCAGAAGAATCTATTTCATTAGATAATGGTGCTATTTTCGCATTAAAATTCGTGCGCATCGCACTAACAATTGATGCAGCATCTGCAGAAGGCGAAAAGAAGTATGTGTCAGGGAAAAGATAACCTTCATAGGATTGCCCGGCTGAAATAAATTCCTCGGCAGATATTGACGGATACGTGCTCGCTACTTCTGCTGCCATTTCACGAACACTCATCCCTTCCGGGAAGGTCATACGTATGAGCGGAATACCGTATGCGCCTGTGATGAGTCGATATGCGACAGTAAGGAGACTTTCAGGTGTGATGAAACTATATACACCGGCTTTGGCTTGATTACGTGCCCCTAAGAAACGCAGTATGAGTTGAAGTAGTTCTGGGTGTGCAATAACATGGGCATTCGCGAGAGTTTGTGTGACTAGAGACGCTGATGCACCGTATGTTATAACCACCGTACTTTTCGAAGGAGGACCATCGGGTGGCAAGAGTAGGAGATAGCAACCGCTAATGGTAAATATGCTGAGTATGAACAGCGCCGTCCACCATTTCTGGTGACGCCGAATATTAGACATGATCGTTGGAGAAGCCGTTTGGCTATAACGCTTGAATACCTGCATGCGCATTACGTCGGCAAATTTGGTGGAGCGGTGCCTACGGCAGATTGAATACGCTCAAGGCCCGGCGACTCGACAGAACGTGAAGGGATGTGGAAAATGGTTGCAAGTTCCTCGGTACTCATTACCATCGCATCATCTTTAAAGGCGCCGTACGAAAATGGCTCGTAGAAAAATTGACGCCGACGATAGGCTTCGACAAGTTTTCGGCGATATAGATCCTTCTTTTTTCCGACGCCAACCTCCCATGGGTAATCATCAAACCGTTTCAGCCATCCGGTCGAATTTATGCCATTCCACCCCTCGGTGCTAAATGGTTTGAAAAGCGAAATGATGTGCGTAATCATGACGGGATTGAATCTCTCCCGTTTCGCGAGATACACGCAGCGGCCACCAACGTCAAATGCAATCTTCGATACGTTGCGCTCAATGGCCGCTATCATCTCCGACTGGCCTTTCGTCGGATTAGGGAAGCCCGGACGTTCTTCGCCGGTGACCGCATCAATGTAAGAATCCCGTGTTTCTTTTCGAATACCATCGACGAGTTCTTTCGCTTCGTCTATCCAAGTATAATCTTTGCCAGATCCAGTTTTTTTGTGATACTTTTCACCCTTGTGTGCACGAATAACGAACTGGAGCCATACATATTCCCCTTTCCCCGCAGACCCTAGGAACTCAATAAGGTTCGCCAGCGGGTCAACTTGCTCCGGCTCTTTCTGCACTTTATCAAGTCCATACTCGACATAGGTCTTAATTGGCAAAGGATCTTTCGCGGTATGTTTGTAGTCGCAACCCCAGATAGACCATTCGTCTGTTTTCGCGGAAATAAGTCGTGTGTAATCAGGTACCTCGACTATCTGTACGCCTGGGTATTGCGCATACATTTGCGATTCAATGATCCTTCGCAAATTCGTACGTGTCCATATAAAGAAATGCACGCGGCCCTCAAATGAAGCTATCTCGAGGGAGAAAAATGGTCGGATACCACCTTTTATCCATTTCGCATACCAGTTTGATTCTCCTCCTGTGAGACTTAGGCTTGAGAAGAATGTCTCCATGGCAAGTGGTGTTTTTACAAGACTGCGGGGGGGCTTTATTTCAAGCACAGTGTAGGATTGTGCAAAAATAAATTCACCACGTTTGAGTGCGAGCCAGAGCATAAGTGCCCCGTCTATAATCAGAAAAGGCAACCATAAGGGCGCGAGAAAGAGCGCGAGCGAGAGAGCCGTGGAAACTCCACTCGGCATAAATATGAACGAAATGAAAAGGACCACGACAGCGAGAATAAAGATTGGCCAAGGCTCAAGCCGGACACCGGTTTTGCTGGTGAATTTACCCCCTAATTTATCAACCCTACTGAAGAACGGTATCATGGTATCCCTAAAGTATAGCAATAAACAAGCGGCGTCCGTCAGATAACGGACGCCGCTTGTTTATAGACCTATCTTTGCGCTGCTGCGTAACGGCCGTCTTTGAGACGTGTGAAGTAACGCGAATCATTCAAATTAACTAGAATTGTATTGTCCTTGACAAATCGTGCTCGTTTCACGTGCTTGATAATCTCGTCCTTCTTCATCGGACCCTCCTTCTCAAGCGCCTCGCGAATGACATCGCGCACGACACCCGGCTTATAACCCCATTCAGTGAGCGCATATAATCCACGGCCTACAAGTACAAAACGAGGGTCCTTAATGAGCTCATTGTGCGTTGTTGCAACATGCGCTTTTTTTGAGAAGAGTGTACTTATCGCCTTCGCAACTTCAGAGAAGTGCATCGGAGCACCATGGCGCTTCACCGCGAGATATGCGTAATCACGAATACCCTTGATACGGATAGCAGGTGCCGAAATACGACCCCACTGTGCGAGCGGATTGCTACCGATATGTTTAGAAAGAGAGAGCCATCGTCTCAAAATCTCCTCATTCTTGTAAGAATCATTAATATCTTTAAGATCCTCAAGGAAACGATCAAGTAATTCTCCTTCGGACAAAACGTCGTCATCGGATAGTGATGCATAGAGTTTTGAAAGCGCACTGTGAATATGCTTCGCTGTGGCCACATCTACATGCCACCGTGCAAGAAAATCGTTCGTTTCGCGTTCACGGAAGAATGTTGAGCTGAGCATCAGAAAGAATCGAAATCTATTACGCGTTTTCTCATCCTTTCCCAATGCGGTAAGGAGCGCCTCTTCAGGCATGATGGCGCCAAGTGAACGAATGTACTGTGCGATTTCTTCAAATACGGTGTGCGCTTCTTTAAAAACCCTGCTTGCACGTATGGCGTCAAGTCCAGATGCCTCTATTTGCCGGACACGCTCTCGTGTAATACCGAAGTGGTCACCAATTGCTTCGAGTGTTTCTCGAACAGGATTTGCCCCCAATCCAAAACGACGAACGAGCACTTCGCGCGCTCGTGGCGACGCCACCGCGAGAAGCCGCTTTACGAGTACTGAACTATCGAAAGAAAAAGAGGTTTTCTCTACCGCACTGTGCCCTTTTGTCTTCGTAGACTTCTTCATGTGGTATAATTTATAGCAAACACTGCTCAAATAGTCAAAGTCACGCGATTATGTGAAATTTCAAATTACGAGATTTATGATCTTGCCCGGTATGTACACAATGCGCACTGGCTCTTTACCGAAAAGAGCATTGACAACGTTTGGAAGTGCTCGAGCTGTTGCAACTGCTTCAGCTTCGGAAATGTTTTTGGCGAGCGTCAGTAAACCACGCCTTTTGCCATTCACTTGCACGACAACTTCTTGTTCGGCAGTAATCGCGAGCACGATAACAGGCCATGACTGCTGGTGCACCGAGCCCTCCTTGCCAAGTTTCTCCCAAAGGTCTTCGGCGAGATGCGGCGCGAAAGGCGAAAGCATAATAACGAGTTCTGCAAGCACGGTTTTCGGAATACTCGGAATTTTCTCTAGCTCGTTTATGAGGATCATAAACGCCGCAATGGCCGTATTAAATTTAAATCGATCACTGTCTTCGGCAATCTTTAATTGTGCACGCGCGATGGACTGTGAGAGAATATGTGAAACATCATCGAACGTGGACTTGCAATGTTTCTCAACGAGGCTCGTAACTCGTTCGAGAAATTTACGCATGGAAGCAACACCCTCCAAACTCCAAGGATAACTCCCAGGTTCATTGTATGGACCAATAAAAGCGAGGTAAATTCGTACGGCATCAGCGCCATATTTTTGTACAAACTCATCTGGATTCACCACGTTCCCTTTCGACTTACTCATCTTTTGCCCATCAGGACCCATGATGAGCCCGCGATTAAAACGCTCTATAAACGGCTCTTCGACTGGTACAAGCGCAAGATCGTATAACGCTTTCATAAAGAAACGTGCATAGAGAAGATGCATTGTTGTGTGCTCGCTTCCACCCGAGTAACGACTTATCGGCAACCATTTTTTCATGAGCGTAGCGTCAGAAAACTTATGCGCATCTTTCGAATCGAGATAGCGGAGGAAATACCAGGAAGAATCTACAAAGGTATCGAGCGTATCGTACTCAGGTGTCCAACCATCACCGAATATCCGCCTTACGCGCTCCTTAAGCTCTATTGAAGATGCAAGCGGTGCCTCGCCTGTTGGCTTGAAATCAACATCGGTCGGCAAAAGCCACGGTAAATGTTCAGCTGGAACCACATGGGGATTTCCTTCTGGGTCATACACAATCGGTATCGGGCAACCCCAGTACCGCTGACGACTCACGAGCCAGTCACGTATACGGTATTGTGTCACACGCCTGCCACCCACATGAGCGACTATATCCCATCTTGCCTCATCACTATTGCGACCATTGAACTCAGCAGAATTCATGAGGATACCTGGCCCAGTGTATGCGCCATTACCAGTAGAATACCGCTGCCAAATGAGCTTAATGTCCGGAGGTGTGATAAATGATTCAACCTCTTCACGAGATACCCATTCAATATCATGTATCGTTCTTTCTTCTTTAGAAACCTCATCTTGTTCGCCATCCTCAAGTTCAAAATAGGCTCCTTGAAATTCTGCCCAGCGATTTACTTTTTTATTGACGTGATAAAATTGAACGCTGATTGAATCACCGATTCTTCTCACAAATCGCGCGTGCCTGAAACCCGTTTCCTCTTGTATCTCCCTCTTCCCTGCCATCTCAATGTCTTCCCCATCAAGCCCGCCGGTTACGAATCCCCGCCAAGGAACACTTTTCCATCTGACACATAGAAACTTATCCTCGCTCCAATGCTTTATGACGCATACTACCGCCGCTCGTTTCTCAAGAGGCATATCCAAGTGCACCGCGTCGATACCTCTGGTACGAACAAAAAGCTGTTGCACCACGTGTTTAATTGGTAAGTGCATCTTCTCGGCGAACTCAAAATCACGTTCGTCATGAGCTGGAACTGCCATCACCGCACCGGTGCCGTACGAACCGAGAACGTAGTCAGCAACGTAAATCGGAACTTCTTCTCCAGTCGCTGGATTAATCGCCAAGACACCAACAAGTCTCACGCCAGTTTTCTTCCTATTCTCACTACGTTCCCGCTCAGTCTTCCCCGCTGTTACACTGACGTATTCCTCAACCTTTTTTTCATTTGAACCACCGATGAGCGCCAGGGATGAGACGAGGGCATGTTCGGGCGCGAGTACGACATAGGTTGCACCAAAAACCGTTTCTGGACGTGTTGTGAACACCTTGATTTTTTCATCACGTCCTGCAATTGGAAACTCTAGGTATGCACCCTCGCTTTTGCCGATCCACGCACGTTGTGCTTCCTTGATTTCCTCACGCCATGGTAGTGTTTCGAGGCCGATAAGTAGCCGTTCGGCATACGCAGTAATTTTAAGAAACCATTGCGTGAGCCATTTTTCCTCTACGACTGTGCCGCAACGCTCACAGTGCCCATCGATGACCTGTTCGTTCGCGAGAACCGTCTGATCCTTGGGACACCATTTCACTGCCGCTTCACGGCGCTCGGCAAGTCCCTGCTCAAACAATTTTGCGAAAAGCCATTGCGTCCATTGATAGTAACCGGGGTCACAAGTAAGAACTTCTTTAGACCAGTCGAAGGACGCACCCATTGTAGCGAGCTGCGCACGCATACGCGCTATGTTTTTATACGTCCACTCCAATGGGTCGAGACCGTGCTTTATCGCAGCGTTTTCGGCAGGTAACCCGAACGCGTCAAACCCGATCGGAAAAAATACGTTCTTTCCACGCAAGCGAAGCATCCGCGCATAAATGTCAGTAACAGAAAAGGCATACCAGTGACCGACGTGAAGATCTCCCGAAGGATACGGGAATTCAACGAGAAGATAGTAAAGTTCTTTTGATTCTTCTAAAAGGTCAGTGTGATAAAGATCAAGGGTTGCCCATTTCTCTTTAGCCTTTTTTTCAATTTCTTTATGATCGTAAGCCATATTTGCTAAAACCTAATCTCTCCATGCCATGGGAATCAAGCCGCTAATCACTGAAACGACGCCAACCGATATAAAGTAGTATCATGAGGCCAATCGCTGTGATAATGAGGCGAGTCCAATTTCCCGCCATATTCCAATAAGATGCTGCACCTACGATGAGCGCCAAAACGCCACCGTACGAAAGACCAGAAGAAACTATCGAAGAACCAATTGGAATAAAGCCCGTGATGAGAGCAGCGATGCCAAGACCGATCATGAGGGTAAAAGCGTGGAGTGCGTGCTGCTCACTTGCGGTTTGATACAGCATCTGACATTCGGCTTGTGATGCTTCGGCCATCGGTTGTGGCACTGGACAGTAACTATTGTATTGGGGCATTGGATACACGAGCGCAAGTATCGCGTTGAAAAAAATATTGAGGATAACGACAATGCCAAGCAAAAGTGCGAAACGAACAAATTTTGGTTGACGCGACGATACCATGGGTGCCGCTGACTCCATAGGAATATATGGTACCATTATATTGACTAACCGTGGAGGAAAACAATGACATCCCCATCTTTAACAATATAATTTTTCCCTTCGGTACGGACCTTCGCGGTTTCGCGTGCAGCGACCCAACTGCCAGCAGAAAGAAGGTCGTTCGTAGTGATGACCTCTGCACGAATGAATTTTTCTGCAAAATCGTTATGGATTGCAGCACCCGCAGTGGGAGCGGTACTGCCGACGGGAATCGTCCATGCGCGCGTCTCGTCAGCGCCTGTGGTGAAGAATGAGATGAGGCCGAGCGTATCGTACGCGCCGCGAATAAGTCCAGCGAGACCGTCGTCTGGCACGCCAAGTTCCTGACGGAATCCGGTGCGGTCTTCATCCGCAACATCGTTCAGTTCATGTTCCGTCACAGCATCCAAGAATATATAACGCGCATCGAGTGAGCGGATGAGTTCGTATGCGCGCGCCGCGCGGCCGTCAGCGAGCTCATCGAGATTGTGCCCGCCGCCTTTCTTGTTCAATGCATACAATATCGGCTTCATCGTGAGAAGATTCAGATGCGCAACAGACTTCCTCTCATCGTCGGTGAGTCCAGTATGAAACGCGAGTTTCCCGGCCGCGAAGCCCTGCATGAGCTTGACGAGCGCGACGTCCTCAGCCATAGCCTCCTTGGAACCTATTTTGATATCCCGAGCAAGCTTGTCGCGACGCTTCCTAACCTGTTCCGCATCCGCAAGCACGAGTTCGAGATTTATGACCTCTATGTCTTTATAAGGCTCGATAGCCTCCTCGACGTGCAATACGCTCGGATCGTCAAAAAAACGAACGACTTGCAGAATCGCATCCGTTTCGCGGATGTTCGCGAGGAATTGATTCCCCAATCCTTCGCCTTGAGCAGCGCCCTTCACCAAGCCCGCGATGTCAACGAACTCTATCACCGCCGGGATTATCTTCTCGCTCGCGGAGAATTTCGCAAGCATATCGAGCCGCGCGTCGGGTACGCCGACAACACCAACCGAGGGATCGATCGTGCAGAAGGGATAATTTTCCGCCGGTACAGAGGCCTTTGTGAGCGCATTAAAAAGCGTAGATTTCCCCACGTTCGGTAATCCAACGATTCCTATCTTTAGTTTTGTATCAGCCATTAGTTATTACCGGAATGTATTTGAACACCTGCAACTGCTACTAGGTGCCAATGATTTCTTCTACGGTATCAAAGCACTATTGCTCGTTTCTTAACAAAATTCAAGCTACGTAGCCTGACTCTCCCTTACCTCTCATTTTTGCATAAGTCTGGCGAGATCTGTGCGATATTTTTTCATTACTTCCATTGCGGCCTTCATCTCGCTTTCACCGCCTTTCTTGCGGCGTTCAATTTCCTCCCCAATTTTCTTAAAAAGCTGTGGGTCCTTTGAAACAAGCGCTGTCATTTGTTCACGTTGCGCTTCCGGCATATCCCGCAGCTTCCACTTTGCATATCGATTAAGAAGGAAATTTTGAATTGACATGCGGTAAGTTTAGGAAAGATTTTGACGCAAACGAAATCCGCGTATAGTGCGCACGGTAAAATAAAGAGCTGTGAGAGAGAGGAGGGCGAGCGCTTCGATATAAGTGAAAGATGGATTGAAGACACTCATTCCTTCGCGATAGTGATCGACGGCCGATATCCCGAAAATAAACGTGCCTGCAACTGCAATGAACGCGTTAAACCAATGAATACCAGGTTGAGTTGGGTTTGTAATTCCGGCGGCAATGACAAGCACAACAGCCGAAACAACGGCACCACTTGTTGAAAGTGGGAGGTCAACGCCTGTGGATTGCGCAACGACAAGCACGATCGCGCTCAAGAAGAAAAGTACGCGTACGTTATTACCGTGATAATGTCGTATCTGATGACGTTGCGGAGCGGCTTTATCGAACTCGCTAGCACCATCACTACCATTCGCATCGAAATTCATATCTCTCAGTATAGCGCAAGCCCGCAGAAGCGGTAGCCCACTTGGGGTATACTAAGTCAGTGGAGTTACTATTAAATAAATACAATCCATAATTTATGGCGAATTCAGCACTATCGAAACCTCTTGATCTTTCTCCAGAATTGGAGGCAGTTATTGGTAAAGGCCCCCTGCCAAGAACCGAGGTGGTCAAGAAGCTTTGGGAATACATCAAGCAACACGACTTACAAAATCCAAAAAATAAACGGAATATTCTCGCTGATGAGAAGCTAAAAGCAGTATTTGGAAAAGACGAAGTCACGATGTTTGAAATGACAAAACTCGTCTCGGCGCATCTGAAATGAAGTCCGGAGACATCTCGTCCTGCAAAACTCGCCTTCTGGCGAGTTTTGCTTTTAGCTATCAGCTAATTAAAGTGGACTTGGAAGGAGTCGACTGGAACGGAATCACCAGTGAGATACAAATTCTTGCTAGGTGCGAGAGCCAGTTTTAGTTTCTCAGTATATATAGTAGGAGAAAACTAAGAAACTGGCGCTGTCCTTAAAATCATGTCCGAAGGCCCTAAGTACCCCTACGAAGAAGCCTATGCCATAGCCCTCGACGTCTTGGCACAACTGCGCCCTCACTGTATCCGTTCTGAGATAGTGGGAAGCATACGAAGGAAGAAAGCCCTTGTGGGAAACATTGAGATCGTGGCAATACCGAAGCCCTACTCGATAGGTATGTTCGAAGATGGTCTCGCCTCTGTCGTAAATAAATGGGAGAAAGTTAAAGGCGAGATGGAATACGGGAAGACTGGCTACACGCAACGTATTCTTCCTAGCGGCATCAAGCTCGACCTCTTCTTTGCAAAGGAGGACAACTGGGGCAACATCTTCGCGATTCGCACCGGCTCATTTGAATACAGCAAACTTCTTGCGGGTACGTGGGTCAGTCTAGGTTATAAGGGTGATGGAGGATATCTATACAAAGGACGTGTGGGAGAAAAGATTGGCTTTAGAGAGGAGAAAGATTTGTTTGAATTTCTAAATCTGAGGTATGTAGAGCCGGAAGAGAGGAATCTCTAGCGACGTAACCTTTTCCGCTCTCACTGCGTTATACTAAACAGAGGCAACGATACACCAATCGAAGCCAGAATATCGGTTTGCTCAACCGACAGTTCTTTCCGAGAAATTGATTTATCAGCTTCTCAGTCTTGGTGCGATTTGAAAATGCCTTTGGCTACCAGACTCTAAACATATCGCTTGCTCTTTCCCAGACATTCTTTCACCCCCCTCCTCACTTCCCTACTTCCTTTCTCTTTCCTCACCCCACCCCCTTTGTCGCCGAGCTCTTATACAGCTCGGTTTTTTATTACACAAAAGACAAAGGAAAAACCGACACTTACGTTTCAACTATCCATAACCTAGTATTTCAAACTACTACTAAAATAGTAGTTTGAACTTAAAGCATATGGAGACCACTGAAGAAAGAGAATGGATTAGAAATGATACTCTTACGTTTCTCAAGACACAGCCTACTGGGACACTAGCGAAACTTTCACACAACTGTCGATTTACGCTTTGTCAAAAATGCGGTGCTCATGAGCAATATGCCAATGACGAAGAAAGTTATTATTCTCTCCGAGAGCGCCATAGCCCAGACGTCGATGAATAGTAATCGCGCGATAACAAAAACGACGAGCGCCGAACCATATATCTTCCACACGGCATTACCTTTCAAGAGCCCGACGAAGTATGCCCAGAGCCCAACGATGGTGTAGACCGTAAGCGCCGAGAAAGTTGCCATATCTTGCGCAAACGGCATCAAAATATGCAAGAAGCACCAGATAGTAAACCAGATATAGACGGTACCGAGGACGACAAGTACGACCGACGTATTGTCACTCCCTACTGCCTGATTTTCTTTTTCAGCAGTGTGGATGACGCGACCCGCAATAATAAGTGAGAGAGCCAAGACAAGGAGGACGAAAGTATCTTTGGTGATGAGATCGGTAGATACCAGATATTGCGACATGTTTCCCAGAGATAGGGCTACTGGTGCGATAAAAAGAAGCGAGACTGAAGTTGCAGCTTTCACATTCTTAGTCAACGCCAAAACAACCATGACGAGCAAACTCACTTCGACAGTGAGGGATATTGTCAGCGCAGCACCGTGCAATTGGTTAGTGGTGGCCGCCGCAATAAAGGCAATTGCTACCGAGCCATACGCATATAAGGAATCGGGCTTTGAGCTGAGACGAAAAGCAATAAAGGAACCTATGCCGAAGACTATTGCCCATGCCGCAAAAAGAAGCGTCTTCCACTCCTGTCCTGCTACGTTATAAATCCAGAGGAAAAGAAAAACTCCGTTCAGAAGCGCTAGCACGATCTCACCCTTTACTTCCTGGACTCTTTGTCGCATCACTGCAAACATGCCGGAAAGAAGATAGAGTATTGCAAACACGTACGCGAAATTGAGAATGATTGGTGCGTCGGCTATGTGTCTGGGACCGCTATACAAATTGCCATATGAAGCAGCGAGGACGTACGGAAAACTATAGAGTCCCACAAATACGAGACTTGAAAGGATGAGCCCGCGCCATGCCATAAGCCCACCGAGGAAAAGGGTGGCGAGCGATATGACGAGCAAATACGAGAAAAGGAAAACCGAATCAGTCTTCCCCGCGACAAGTACAGGAGCGATGAAAGCAAGAACCTGGGCAAAGAGCACGAGAGAACGCAAACTAAACTTATAGCTGACGAATGAGACGAAGGCGGCGACGATGAAGTCGAACATAATCGCCGAAACAGGATCGAAAAAACCATACACTGACCTTCCGGCAAAGATAGAAAGTACCACCATCCCGGCTCCGAGTGCCATAAAAACCCCTCCCTGCTGAGGAAAACGGGCCATCCTCCAGAAAGCAAACGCCATCACGAGCGCACCAGCGATTATGCCAAGCGAGATACGGCCAACAGGACCTATCCAATTATTGGCGAAAGCATACGAGACGAACCACCCCAATCCGAGGATAAAAATGAATACACCAAGCTTCATAAGCCAATCCTCCTTCAACCACGTCGCAAACTGGTCCGCAGTATCCGGCTCTCTCAATCGAGTGGCCGCATATGTTACGGCTGGAGATCTTGGTACTTGATTGACTATATTCTCTTCCGTTCCACCAGCCACCACGGCCGGTGCAGTCGCAGAAGATGGTGAGGAACCGGGAACATACGTTGGCACACCGCTAACCTCAGGAGCGCCGTTCTTTATCTTCGCTTCGAGAACTTGGACGCGATTTCCGAGAGATCTATTAGATATAAAGAGCACGGCGAACAAAATAAGCCCAACGAATTCAATCATGGTTTTTATTGTCCCACAATTAATATGGGCTCACAATAACCGCGTGGTGATAACTGAGAACTGAATACTTCCGTTAAAGTCGACTGCTTCCTTCCCTAGTGGAATTCCCTATGCTCGGGAGACTGGTTTTGGAACTCCTCAAATGGGTTGTATATTCTCGTTAAACCAGACGTTTCAAACTGGCAATTCCCCTGTAGTGGACCTACGGGGAGTCGAACCCCGACCTCGTCCATGCCATGGACGCATTCTACCGCTGAACTATAGGCCCCGACATTTCACTGTACTTCCATTTACCAAGTTGCTCAAGGTGGGGTGGACCCTAGCGGATTCGAACCGCTGGCCTCGTCAATGCGAATGACGCGCTCTACCAACTGAGCTAAGGGCCCGTGTGCAAGCGATTCTAACATGAGTGCGCTATAGTGCGAAGATGGCGGGCCGGAGTATGCTGGTAGTACGCGTCCATGGGGTGGATGTAGACCGGGTTCGATTCCCGGCGGCCCGATACAATACATAGAGTTTCCTTCGTATCTTTGATATCCTTCAAAAATGCGCTCTTAGCTCAGTTGGTTAGAGCGTTCGCCTCACACGCGAAAGGTCGCAGGTTCGAATCCTGCAGAGCGCACACTTTTGGATTCCGAAAGTAGAGGCGAGAACTCTTCTCTCTGAGAGGTTTTCTTGGATTATTGTTGTTTCTCTATCTTCATGAGAGTGCTGCCATACCTTGTCTCAAATGTAACCAAGACTACTGCTCTCCGTTGCTTCCTACGATATCCTACGGTACCGTTAAAGATAACGGGCCGGAGTATGCCGGTAGTACGCACGCTTCGGGTGCGTGTAGACCGGGTTCGATTCCCGGCGGCCCGAACGCGACAAAACTGAATTTTAACTGGCATAATATTATGTCTCGTGCGTAAGATGTTAAGAATTTAAGATTGCAGTTTTATTCGGCAAATAACAAATGAACGAAATCGATATGTGATCGAGAAAATTTCTAAATGACGCAAGGAAGCTATTCGTGATTAATTTCTGGGGACTGGATAGTGTCGAGTATTCTTTGTACGTGCTCTACGATTTCTTCGAGATTGAAGTTAACTTTGATCATGTACTCCTGTGCACCAAGACTCATCGCGCGGTCAATGTCTTTTTGTTCGCCCAAGTTGGAGAGTATTATGACAGGAATTTTCGTAAAGCGTTCATCTTTCTTAAGCCGCGCAAGAATTTCAAAACCATCAACGTCAGGAAGGATGAGGTCAAGAAGAATGATATCAGGCTTCCAATTTTCGAGACACTCGAAAGCACCTTTCGCGTCAATGGCATTTTTCACCGCGAACCCACTAGAAAAGAGCTTGCGAATAAAAAGCTCGCGCAGAAATTTATCATCTTCAATAACCAGCACCCGCCTCTCTCTCTTCTGCAGGAGCGCTCTAATTTTTTCAAGCACTTCTGCGGGATCAAAAATAGCTTTGATAAGGAAATCTTTTGCCCCGAGCTTTTTCGCACGTTCAATTTCAACCGGCTGTCCAGAATTTGAAATAATTATGATGGGGATATCCTTGAGAACGGGATCTGCATTCATCTCCTCCATTACCTCCATGCCATTTTTTTTAGGCATAAGAATATCCAGAAGAATGAGATCAGGTTTTAGGCCGGCTCGCAGCTTTTCAAGTGCCACCTCCCCATCTTCAGCCTTTTCAACAGAGTAACCGCTCTTGGAAAGTTTTTTCAACAGCACATCTCGTAAAACGGCATCGTCTTCGACAATCAAAATTTGACTCATAGTGTATATCGTTAGTGTAGTACGAATATCCCTGGACCGCCACCGGCGGGTGTGGATGGAAATTACGTCTTACATCTCATCGAGCGAAATATCACCTTTCGGGATACGTTCCGCTTGCAGGGGAAGTCTGAAAAAAAATACTGATCCGGCGCCTTCCTTCGATTCAACCCGAAGTGAACCTCCATGCCGCATTGCTATATTCTTGGCGAGATAAAGTCCCAGTCCAGAACCGCTTGTTTGCATGTGCAAGGCATTGTCAGCACGAAAAAATTTGGTGAAGAGCATATTGATTTGTTTCTGAGGAATACCAATGCCTGTGTCCTGTACCTTTATTTCAAGATACTCATCTCGAGTACTGGCATCTAAAGAAACTTTCCCTCCGGCCAATGTATATTTAACTGCATTATCAACTAAGTTTTCGAGTGCAAGTGTCACCTTATCTGTGTCAAAGATAAAAAGTGGCAGCCCCTCCTTCGAGGAGGTCATCTCAATCTCTATACCTCTCTCACGCGCCGGTACTTTTACAAACTCGATGACGTTTTGAATGACACTCATGATATCGCCTTTTTTGAAATCATAACCGAACCGCCCTTCCTCGATGCGCGCCACGTTGAGAAGATCATTAACCAGCTGAATCATTTTCTCATTAGTTTCATAACCATTGTGGAGGAGCTCGCGTTGCGCCGCGTTGAGTGGTCCATCATTGTCGTTGAGAACCATGTGAAGAGTCCATTTAATCGCTGAAAGTGGTGTGCGCAGTTGATGGGCTGCGATCGAAATGAATTCGCTCTTACTCCTTGAGATACTCTTTTCGCGCGTAATATCGCGCACGATCTTTATGAACCCTTGCTGTTTTCCCGTTGTTCTTTCGGTAATTGGCACAGTAATAATCTGCAGCTCGCGCTCAAGTGGATATTGAACCGTGATTTCACTCACTTCGGCGTTAAACCTTGTCATTGGGTATTTCACTTTCCTCGCTGTGGACGAAAGCGCAGGATGCAAGACATTGATGATCGACTGCCAATGTTTTTTATCCGTATCCTTTGGAAGGATTTCTTTCCCCACTACTTCCTCGCGATCGACCCCTAACAACGTTTCAGCAGCACGATTTATGCGAAGCAGGGTAAATTCATCGTCGTATTCGAGAAGACCGTCGGTGAGATTCTCAATAATCGTCTCGGTATGGATTCTCGCCTGAACAATCTCCTGAGTTTTCTCTTCGACCTGCTTTTCAAGTCGCCCCGAATATTCTTCGGTAATCCGTTTTGCTTCATGCAAGTCTTCTGTCATGAGGCGAAGGCCGACAAGAAGTTCCGTGAACTCGTCCTCTTGGTACGGTATTTCCGGTATAATAGAGAAATCTCCAGTTGCGGCTCGTTGCAGAAAAGGGGTAAGTTCCGAAAGTCGTCTTGCCGTATTATTTTTATACTTTTCAAGTTCCTTCTCATTTGTAATATCCCGAAATACGAGCACACCAACCATATTGCCCTCGACCGGAAATGAACGTGCGGAAATAAATACTGGAAATTTCCTTCCTGAGCGTGAGGTGAGATATGCAACCTTATCGCGCGGAACAGTGAACACTTTCTCTGCAGTAAAAAGTACGTAAGTTATACGTTCCTTTGGCTTGAGCGGACTGGAATCGAACGTGAGCGCCAACATGTCATCCACATGTTTTCCGGTAAGTTCATCGCTCGTGTAATCAAGAAGTAGACTGGCGTGCGGATTGACAAGTGTAATTGTCCCATCCGAGGTACATACGATGACTCCTTCAGCAACGAAGGAGAGAACACCGCTAAGGATAGACTGAGCCATTTATACCGATCCCTCAGGAATTTCCTTGATTGCCGCTCGACACTTCTGTTCTATGCCGGGAGGAATCGTAGGGAGATTGTGTTCACTAGCAGCATGTGCAGCAGCTTGCGCCATTATTTCCTCTTCGGTTTCGCCGACGAATTTAACATCACAGTCGACACCAATATCTCTACAGGTAAGTTGTTTCATGATAAGACGGTTTATATAATAAAAACGACTCTTGTTTTTAAGAACTATGAAGCCATTCGAGTGCTTCACGCTCCGTTGCGAAGAACTTTACATTTTTCATCTGCGACGCCCCAATTACAAATACCGCGAGTGTCCGCACAAACGTACTCCCACCGAAAATGGCAGTCCTCACGATTCCCGGATGCCGAAGAAAGTTTGCCCATCGTTTGCGCGCTGCTGAGGAAAAACTACTTGAGCGACGAATGTCTATCAGAACACGGTCGGCCTCCTTACGATCCAAGAACGACCTTCCTATGGCATCAATTCGCTCTGCCTCTTGGTCATCGATTGGTACTATTAACCGATAAACGATCGTACCATTTTCGCAGGTCACTTCATTTTTTGATATTTTTATATCCTGTTCAACAATGTTTGTCATACGATTGGATATGCACATATATGGTACCGTATTGTTGGCATACCGCCACACACCTTATGAACAAGGTGTGTGGCATCGCAAAGCACGCATAGCTTTTGAAGCTCTCCTCCTATAACGGTTTCATATTCTAAGTTGGGCGAGCACGTTTTCTGCTTCTCGAATCGGAAGCGCGAAACCAATATTTTCTGAACCTTGGACCATCGCGACGTTAATACCAACTACCTTTCCTGAGAGGGAGACAAGAGGTCCACCGGAGTTTCCCGGATTGATAGCGGCATCGGTTTGAATCACCCCGGTTAGGGTTTCAGTACCGCCTTGATCGTTCGAGGCGATTATATTTCTGTTAAGTCCAGAAATGACGCCAACGGAAACAGAATTGTTATATTGACCAAGCGCATTCCCAACCGCAAAAACTGTCTGTGCGAGCCGGAGCGTGGATGAATCACCGAGCGTAATGGTTGGGTAACCACTTCCAGAAATTTTTACGATCGCAAGATCCTCGCTTGGTGAACGCCAGATAACCGTGCCTATTTTCTGTGTACCATTCGCCAACAATACCGTATACGTCGCACTTGCGTCCGGGACAACATGTTTATTGGTTATGATGTATCCATTACTTCGTACAATAAAACCGGTTCCTGCAGAGACTTTCTGGGTAGTTGTGCCAACTTGCCGATAAACGGGAACCTGCACGCCGAAACCTTGAAAGAAGGGATCATTACCGAAAGGATTCTGATATGTTACCTGGAGTTTCGGCACCGCCTTACTTTCGACGATGGAAACAACCGCTGGTGTTACTTTCGCAACGGCATCCTGAAGTGCCTGACTTTCAGACCCTTGTGAAATCTGGCCGCGACGCGAAAGTTCGGCAATATTTGCGGCAGTACTCGCAGCCGTAGAACTCGCTGTGTTCGCAAGTTCATAGACGGCGGCCTGAAGTGTCGCCATTGAGTGTGCGAGATATATGACCTCCTGGTTCTCATACATGAGACCTCCAACAACCGCAACGAGCACTAGGAGCGATACGAGCCAAAGTGTGTTTCCACCTTTCCTCATAATTTCAATTATATCAAAAAGCTTTCGTGCCAAGCAAGATTAAAAGATATTCAGTGGACCCGACCGGTTTCGAACCGGTTACCTCCTCATTGCAAATGAGGCGCTCTACCAATTGAGCTACGGGCCCTTGATTCCTCTGATTTCAATCTATCAGGCCTTCATTCATGAGTCGAGGGCGTACCTCAAGCTGAAAAGCATGAACCTAACCGTATCTCATTCTGCATGAGTAGAATTAATTCACGCGATTTCCCCTATCTCACCATTTCGTTGTATTTCGCCTTCCCATCAATTTATCAGAAGCACATCTATCTTGTAGTATGTCGATCTTCTTACTCATGTCTCACCTCTTAAGTGCTAGGTTGACCAAGTGCGAAAGGAAAACAGGAAACGGAATGCCGACAGCGGCGAGAGATTTCGGCAAAAGCGATTCTGTCGTGAGCCCGGGAAGCGTGTTGGTTTCAAGATAATAAATGCCCCTCGATGCGACTATGAAGTCACTTCGTGAATAGTGGCGTAAGCCAAGTGCACGATGCATCACCTTGGCCGCCCTTTGAAGATCCTCGGTAGTGACGCGGGAGAAATTGCCGGGACAGGCCTTGCGCGATCCGTCAGAGTATTTCGCGTCGTACGAAAAGAAATCTCCATCAGACGTGATGATTTCAACTGGAGGAAGAGCATAAAGCGGCTCACCACGCAAATCCTCGACGACACCCGTAGACGCTTCTCTTCCGCGAATATGTTCCTCAATAAGAACGCTCAGCGCGCCTTCGGTGAAAAGCCGTTCGATGGCCGTGAGAACTGGCGCATATCCACCCACAATAGAGACTCCAATGGAAGAACCCCAACCAACTGGCTTTACGACAACCGGTTGGTGGAATGTGCGAATGATATCGTGCGCTACCCTCTCACTGTCCGTAGCTCGCTCAACATGGCGGAATTCCGGCGTAAGCAGTCCTGCTTCTTTTGCGCGCATCTTCGCCATAAGTTTGTGCATCGCGAGATAGGAGCCAAAAGAGTCTGCACCCGCATATCGGACTCCAAAACGCTCGAGGAGTCTCTGAATCTCGCCATCCTCACCATACTCACCGTGCAAGCCAATGAGAACGACGTCAAGTTGTCGAAGTGTGCGATCGGGTGTAGTCGGACGGCCGCGTTCATACCATTGTCCACTTTTGTCGATATAGACATCGTGCGCTGCGAAACGACTTTCTGGAAGATTCTTGAGAATCGCGGCACCCGACTTTAGCGAAATCTCATGCTCACGCGAAGGTCCGCCTCGCAACACTCCGACAATAGTTTGCATGAGTAAAGTATATCAGGCCTTATGTAAGTTTTTACTTCGCGCGCGCCGGTGTCGTGCAAGAGAGAAACGATGAGATTCGCTATTGGCGAGCACGACACTAACCTCGGTAACACCGGCACGGTGTGCACCAATAACCTCACGAGGACGATGGCGCTCATCTTTCACGACTGCAACAACAGGAACAACGACACCGGCCTCAGCAAGAACTGTCTCTGCGGTCCTTTTTTGAACCAAACCACCATCCACCACTATTGCTTTGGGCAAGGGCCATTCCAAATGTTTGAGACGTCGTGAGAGAATCTCCCTCAGCGACGCGATATCATCATTCTTTTGAACGCCACGGATATGAAATGCCCTATAGTCTTTCTTAATCGGTGTATTATTTTCAACAACTACCATGACACCGATGGCATTCGTGCCAGCAAGATGCGCGGTATCGTAGGCTTCTATGCGTATAATACCTTTCGCTGATTCTACAAGCCTTTCATCCCTGATAAGGGAAACATCCTGTACATGATTGAGTGCGGAGAGAGCTTTACGTGCTTCGGCCGCTTCTTCAAAACGTTCATCTTTTGCCGCTATCTGCATTTCTTTTTTAAGCATCATTCGCAATTCTTTCCCGCGACCAGAAAGAAGGAGTGCGACTTGACGCATTGTATGACGATATTCTTTTGCATTAAAAGTATGAGGATACTGTCCGATCTGCCTATTAAATTCTAACTTCGCTCGGTGATGTTTGCCATGTGCAATAACTGGCTTTTCTGTATCAAAAAATGGGAAGATACGTCGAATAATGCGTAGACCTTCGCGCAATTGTGTGAAGGAAGGAAACGGTCCATACAGTGCTTTCAGTTTCTGTCCGTTGTGTGTGTGTTTCGTCTTAAAGTTTATATCTTTCCCTCTTAGTATCAGCACACGTGGAATCGCTTCTTGCGTAATGCATGCGTAAAGAAACGTTGAGTCATCTTTCCCTTCAATGTTTGCGAGTGGATGATACCGCTTAATAAGCGCGGCTTCACGTACTAAAGCTTCAAGCACTGTTGGGGTTGTTTCATAAGTAAGTCGATCTGCCTTCGTTACCATATCAACAATGCGTGGCCCCCGCGTTGCGATAAGACCATCATCAAAGTATGACCGAACACGATCACGAAGCGATGTTGCCTTACCAACGTATAAGACTTTTCGTCCTCGCTTAAATAAATAAACTCCTGGAATATCCGGTAGGTTGAATTTAGCGAGTTCGTTTAACTGCATGACGTTTTAGGGTCTTTGCTAAGTAGACACCCGTGTATGAACCAGAGGTTTCTGCCACCTCTTCCGGCGTACCCCTCGCAACTACGGTACCACCACCCTGTCCACCCTCGGGCCCGAAGTCGATAAGATAATCGGCACTCTTAATGACATCAAGGTTGTGTTCGATGACGACGACAGTATTGCCACGCCGCACAAGTTCCTGAAGAATCTCAATGAGTTTCCGTACGTCTTCGTAATGAAGGCCGACCGTCGGTTCATCGAGAAGATAAATGGTCTTCATTACGATGGGACGATGTAGCTCGCTCGCGATTTTTACACGCTGTGCTTCCCCACCCGATAGAGTGGTCGCACTCTGTCCGAGCGTAAGATATTCGAGTCCTGTTGCATTGAGACTCGCAAGACGCTCGGCGATCGCGGGAATATCTCCGAAAAACTTTTCCGCCTCCTCAATGGTCATACCGAGCACTTCATGAATATTTTTGCCGCGATAAGTGACCTCGAGTGTTTCTCTCATAAAACGTTTTCCTTCGCACACGTCACAGGTTACATATACCGTTGGTAAAAAATGCATCTCTACTGCGAGAGAACCATTCCCTTGACAAGCTTCGCAACGTCCACCTGGAACATTAAAAGAGAAACGGCCTGGTCGCCATCCACGGGCACGCGCCTCAGCAGTAGCCGCAAAAAGATCACGTATGTGAGTGAAAGCGCCGGTGTAGGTCGCCGGATTGGAACGCGGAGTACGCCCGATCGGTGATTGATCGATGAGCACTGCGCGACTAACGTATTCGGTACCAGTCAAAGACGCCACGTGCTCGAGTCTCGCCTCACGACGTGCAAAACGAGCTGCGATATTGCGGTGCAAGATCTCATAGAGAAACGTCGATTTGCCGCTTCCAGAAACACCGGTAATGCAGACCAGTTTCCCAAGTGGCACATCAATATTCTGATTTTTTATATTGTGCAATGTCGCTCCACGCACTTTCAATGAACCCTTTTCACTCGTGCGACGGGCTTTTGGTAGCGGAATCTCTTGTTCCCCTCGTAAGTACGCGAGTGTCGACGAGCCGCTTTCATTTTTCTCTGCAGTTAACAGGTCATCAAGCCAACCGGAAGCAACAACCATACCGCCGTGTTTCCCCGCACCAGGGCCGATATCCACGATGTAATCGGAAGAGAAAATGGTCTCCTCATCATGTTCGACGACGAGAATCGTGTTCCCGAGCTCTTTCAAGGTCAGGAGTGTGTTAATGAGACGGTCATTGTCACGCTGATGCAGACCGATAGTGGGTTCGTCGAGCACGTAGAGCGCACCCGTAAGGCCACTACCGAGTTGTGAAGCTAGTCGAATGCGCTGACTCTCGCCACCAGAAAGGGTCGCTGCCGAACGGTTCAATGTAAGATAGTCGAGACCGACGTTCAGCATAAAGGTGAGACGATTATCTATTTCTTTCAAGATAGGTGTCGCTATATCTTTCCGCATATCTGAAAGCTCGATTGTATCGACAAACTCCTTCGCTTCCCTAATCGATAACCCGGTAAAATCGACAATATTTTTCCCTAACGTTTTGTTTCCCTTCCCTTTCAAGTACACGCGCAACGCTTCTGGGCGAAGTCGCTTCCCTTCGCATACTGGACATCGTTCCTCAGAAAAAAGGGATTCTGTTCCAAGGCCGTGGCAAGCGGGGCATGCACCATACGGCGAATTAAAAGAAAACAGGCGCGGCTCTACCTCAGGGAAAGATGCGCCGTCATCTGGACAAATAAACTTTGATGAGAGGGTCTCTGACGTTCCATCAGCGTGCTGGATCTTCACAAGACCATTGGATTCTTTAAGTGCAAGTTCGAGCGCTTCTGAGAGCCGCTCCCGCGCACCCTCGATTGTCCGTATAAACTCTGAAGTAAATATGCGGTCAACGACCGCGTCGATGCTGTGATGTTTATTTCGATCAAGTTCTATCTTCTCACGAAGCGACTTTGGTTTCCCGTCGATGATGACCTTTTCATATCCTTTATTGAGGAGATCATAGAGCAACTGATAATACTCGCCCTTTCTACCAACGACAACCGGGCTCAAAATGGTTACCGCGCTCTTGTCTACTGCAACCCCCATAATATTCGTACTCGTATCAGCCCGTTTTGCGTCTACCCGTGAGAGCACCATCTTAATCATCTCTTCCTTTGAAAGCCGTACTATAGGCACGTCGTGATGAATGCAGTAAGGTTGCCCTGCACGTGCATAAAGAACGCGCAGGTAATCATAAATTTCGGTAACCGTTGCTACTGTCGAGCGTGGATTATTAGAACGGCTTTTCTGATCTATGGATATAGCCGGTGAGAGTCCTGATATTTCGTCAATGTCTGGCTTTGCCATTTGATTAAGAAATTGTCGCGCATACGCTGAAAGTGACTCGATGTAACGCCGTTGGCCTTCGGCAAAAATGGTGTCGAAAGCGAGTGAGGATTTTCCACTCCCCGAAAGACCTGTGATGACTGTCATTGCACCACGAGGCATCTTGACCGAAATGTTTTTCAGGTTATGCGTACGAGCACCACGTACCATGAGCCAGTCGCTTCCATGCCGGTGTTCGTGTTCTTCTTTTTTAGTGTTTTTCGCCATGCAGAATTCCTACCCATGGTGGGGCAGGTACGGTATGAATATATCATTCTCCCTATGTATCTGCTATAGGATCTGGCCTAAAGGTTGATATGTTCTTTTACGAACCTGAAAGTGCTTTACGTTTGCGAGACTTCTTTCTTGGTTCACTACCCTCGAGCTTATAGATTTCGTCACGAATAAGTGCCGCCGTCTCGAAATCAAGTTGTTCAACCGCATCCGCCATATCAACACGTTTTTGTTTTATAAATGCAGCTGGATCATCCTTATACGCAAGCGTATCAAGCACGAGCAGTTCGTCGATGGTCCGTTGATGTTCCGTACGCATTGAATCCGCAATGTCATGGATTTGTTTCTTGATGGTCGTCGGTGTAATGCCGTGCGTTTCGTTATATGCGAGCTGTCTCGTCTGACGCCGATTAGTCTCGCCAATGGCACGTTCAAGCGAACCCGTCATGACATCGGCGTAAAGGATGACGCGACCAAGAACGTTCCGTGCAGCACGTCCTATAGTCTGGATAAGTGAGGTTTCACTGCGTAAAAACCCCTCCTTGTCAGCGTCTAGAATACCCACAAGCTCGACTTCAGGAAGATCAAGGCCCTCGCGCAGAAGGTTGACTCCAACAAGGATATCGAACACACCCTTACGGAAGTTAGTTAGGATATCGATGCGATCAATTGTCTTCACGTCCGAATGAAGATACTCGGCCTTCATGCCACGCTCGCGTAGAAACGTGGAAAGATCCTCGGCCATTTGTTTGGTGAGGGTTGTCGCAAGCACGCGACCGCCACGTTTAATAACTGTCTCCGCTTCATTAATGAAATCGGCAATTTGTCCTTTGTAGTCCCCCGTCCCACTTACCGCACGTACGGTGAGGTCGGGATCAATGAGCCCAGTCGGGCGAATAATTTGTTCGACAATCTGTTCAGAATGTTCACGCTCATAAGGTCCCGGTGTTGCGCTCGTGTATATAACTTGCCCAACACGTTCCTCAAATTCTTCAAACCGGAGTGGGCGATTATCACGTGCTGAAGGAAGACGGAAACCGTATTCGACGAGCACGTCCTTGCGCGATTTGTCGCCCGCGTACATGCCGCCCAGTTGCGGAACAGTGACGTGAGATTCGTCAATGATGGTGAGAAAGTCTACTGAGCCATCTTTCTTATGAGGGAAATATGAGAGGAGCGTGTACGGCGGCTGCCCTGCTCTGCGTCCGTCGAAATGGCGGGAATAATTCTCGATGCCGCTCGTGTAGCCGAGTTCTCGTATAAGTGCGAGGTCATGGAGCGTACGCCGTTTCAGCCGTTCCGCCTCGAGCGACTTCTCCTCGCGCTTGAACTTCGCGAGTTGCTCGTCGAGCTCAAGCTTTATTTCTTCTATTGCGCGAGCACGCTCGTCCTCGCTCGTGACAAAGTGCTTCGCTGGAAAGACGAAAATTGATTTCGGTTCCGCAATCTTTGCGCGCGAGACAGGATCGAGTCGATCGATATGTGCAATGGCATCGCCTTCGAACGCGATTCGGTATATGACGCGCTCGTTGACCGGCATGAACTCGAGTGAATTGCCAATGGCGCGCAATTGTCCCGGATTCAGGTCCGCGTTCGTTCGCTCAAAGTAGATACCGATGAGTTTGCGGATGAGCCCCGCACGATCCTCAGCACCACCCTTTGCGATCTTCACGTGCACCTTTTCATATTCCTCGGGCGAACCGAGACCATAAATGGCGGAGACCGATGCAACGATGATGACGTCTTTGCGCGTAAGCAGCGCCTGAGTTGCCGCATGGCGCAGACGGTCTATCTCCGCATTAATCATTGCCTCTTTTTCAATGTAGGTGTCCGAGTGCGCGATGTACGCTTCTGGCTGATAGTAATCGTAGTACGAAACGAAGTAGTGCACCGCGTTTTCTGGAAAGAACTCGCGGTACTCCTGCGCGAGCTGGGCCGCGAGTGTTTTATTATGTGCGAGGACAAGTGTCGGTTTATCGTTCCTCGCAATGACATTCGCGACCGTAAATGTCTTCCCACTTCCCGTGACGCCGAAAAGCGTCTGGTGCCGCATTCCTCGCTTGAGCCCTTCTTCAAGTTTTTCTATCGCCTGCGGCTGATCCCCCGCTGGCGGGAACGGAGTATGGAGTTTGAAGTTAGCCATAATAAGTACGGACAAAATCTGCCCGATAGTTGTCGAAACGTCCGTTAAGGATTGCCTGCCGCGCGCCAGCGACGAGATTGAGGATGAAGCCAACGTTGTGCATCGAGGCAATGATGGAGCCAAGCGTTTCGCCTGCACGAACCAAATGCGATACATAGGCGCGGGTAAACTGTTCAGTACCTGGGATAACGGTTTCCGGATCAAGCGGAGAAAAATCATCACGATACTTTCCATTTCTCAAGTGAATAACACCCTGATTGGTGTAGATTGAACCGTGACGACCGATCCGTGTTGCTGCAACGCAATCGAACAGATCCATGCCATTCGCGATGCCCTCGAGAATATCTCCCGGTTCACCAATACCAAGGAAATGACGCGGTAGCGCCTCAGGAAGTTCGTTAACTGCCGCCGCGAGCGCATCCCTCATATCCTCCTTTGAGAAGGAGCCTCCGATGCCGATTCCGTCAAAACCAAGCGCAGCAATCGTTTTCGCAGATTCTCGACGCAGATCCTCATATCGGCCACCCTGGACGATACCAAAGAGTGCTTGTTTTTTGTTCGCACTGAGGTTTTGCTGGTGCGCTTTAAGTGAACGGTTTGCCCAACGATGGGTACGTTCCATCGCCTCGCGTTGGTAATCGTATAACTCATTCGGCGATGTGCACTCATCGAAAGCAAAGAAGATGTCCGCGCCAAGTGCATGCTGAATTTCAACTGAACGCTCTGGAGTAAAGCGGTGTAATGAGCCGTCGAGATGCGAGGTGAAGGAGACGCCCTCGTCGTCGATTATGGCGAGTTGTCCATGTTGACTCGCCACATCTTCGTCGTATACCGTGACAACTCCTTCATTAGCTACATCCGATTTTACAAATTTCGAAATTGTCTTTCCAAAAGCTGCGCCGAGCGAAAAAACTTGGAATCCACCTGAATCAGTCATGGTCGGACCTTGCCAGGCCATGAACTTTCCGAGGCCACCGGCATCCTGAACTATTTTCTCGCCCGGTCGCAGGTAAAGATGGTAGGTATTTGCCAGCACGGCTTCAGCACCAAGTACCGTGAGTGCGCTCGGCAGGACGCCCTTCACATTCGCCTTAGTGCCAACCGGTATAAAGGCCGGTGTATGAATGACGCCATGAGGCGTAGTAATACTGCCCGCGCGCGCGCCGCTTCGTGGCATACGATTTTCTATCACAAAGGAGATTGCGCTCATCCCCCCACCCTAACGTATCAACGCAGTATTGACAAACAGTGATAATTGAGTATTGTGAATCCAGGTAGGTTTGATCAGATTGATCAACCTCTATTATGAGTTAGGAGGTCTTTATGAGACAGGTGGTAACCGTTCTGTTACTAATCCTCTTCGGATTATTGGGGGCATGCGCGAGCACCGGGACAATCCGTCAAGGGAATGGATTCTCCGGCACGTATGCCGTTGTGCCTGAGGCAGGCAACATTCCTTATGTACCTGAGTCAAACGGGAAACAGGCGAGGTGGTCAAATGTGGAGCTGTCTCAGGTGCTGTACCTGGACAAGTACTGCCAGGAAAAACTTTTTCCCCAGCTACCCGGTTGGGCGCAGGCGATAGTAAAAGAGGGTGGATGGTCTGCCCTTGTCATTGCGATCGGTGAAGGAGGTTTCGCGGCAGCATTTCCTGGAGCGAACATTGCTCGGTATATGCTCGGCGGACTTGGATACGGCTTCGCCGCTGGGACCAATACCGGTCGATATCGGCAAAGCACGAGTGAGAAAGCCGCACAATCATATTGTGTGGCCCGACAAGTACAGGATGCCGGCCAGCGTTACGGTATCCTAGGAGGGATTGAAATAATCCCTTGGTATGGGAATGGTCGTGTGTCACTCCCAAAAGCGACCGACAGTGTCGACCAGCCGTCGACGCGATACCTTTCCCAAGGTGGGAATATTCCACTTCCACCTAATCAATAGCGCAATAGGAGGCGCTAAATAGGTGATGGACCGCAATCCATCACCTATTTTTATTATAGGAGAAACCTCCGGCGAAGCCGGAGTGTACGTTTGAAGGCAACGCCGTATCCGAAATTACTATCCGCCCGACGTAGGCACAGATACAAACGCGCAATTCGCCAGCACCGTTCGAATGGGTCATTGCATGGTCATGTGCCACAAAGGTTCGTCTACGAAAATCCGACTTCGCCTGTGTCAAACAGGCAAACACAAAGCCACCGGCCCTTAGGCCGGTGGCCGGTCAAGACAACCGCCTCACCGGCCACTGCATCTGTTGTGGTGATGACTATAAATACGCAACAGATTATCAACAGAACCGTCCTCATAGAACACCTCCTATTCTATTACCAGTCGTATCCTTCCCGGCCTGCTTGGTTGGTGTCCATGGCGGTCGTTACACCACTTACTCTTCATTTATTGAGCATAAAAAAATCGCACGTTGTTAGCGTGCGATTTCAACTTGAGCCGAGTTTGAACCAGCTATCTCCTATAGCCTAGTCCGACGAGAACCATGTTCGTGTTCGACGTGGTTCTCGTCATTGTGCTCCGGAATGCAGCATATAGCGCAAGGTGCCTGTCCATGCCTGGCAAAAGTTTCCACATGACTTCCGTCACCAGACCTTTCCAATCCCCACTCCGGGAACGTCCGTATCAGTATTGTTAAGAGTATTGATAACAGTATCGTTGGGGATCATTACCCGAATCCAATGCGCATTGACCGTGTAGTGTTTTATCCTGTACGCCACACTGGCCACAACTACTACTCCAATCCCGTGCTTGTCCACATATCCTCCGTTTGTGGACAAACTATGCGCAGTGGCACAGTAGGCGTAGGGGCCTGCCCCAAGACTTACCGACCAACGGGAGTGAGCGCTTGTGAAAGGAATCCGCCACTGTAGCACAGGAGCGATCCCATCCCTTTTTACAAAACCAAGTGGATTCCCTTCATTGAGAAATATGAACGAAATCCCAATCTTTTTTGACACACTCAACTTAATGTCGAGCGATGCACTCGTACTTGTCGGGTCCTTATATGAATTCACACGGGTTTGGCCAAAATACGCAACCACCCCCCCTCCATGGGAATCAGCATGAGAGACGTTCACTACACTGCCAATCATCATCACCAGTATTACGGCAAATAGCTGACGCATGACAACCACCTCCTCGGTAGATTAAATGATCTTCTTCCCACGACGAATGTACTTACGTCCGCCGTGTCTTTTTAGATTATAAACTAATTATTTTAGATGTCAAAGCTTTTCCTCGGATATAAATGAAGCATTACGAGATGTGAGTGGGCAGAGAAATTGTCGCCTCGGTCCCGCCACCATCTTTTGAGGCGAGCACCAAGGTACCGCCATGCCCCTCGATGATCTTCTTCGCGATGAAAAGCCCGAGACCGGAACCGTCGGTGAACATGAGCGCCGCTGACTTTCCTCGGTGGAACTTCTCGAACAGCTGCGCCCTATCTTCCTGAGAGATGCCGATACCCGTATCCGCAACTCTGATGAGAATTTTATCGCCCACGCGAATGGCGCGGACGGAAATGAACCCACCATCTGGCGTGTACTTCACCGCGTTGTCAATGAGATTCTCGACCGCAAATGCGAGGTTACCACGATCGAACATCGCGGGGAGCGGTGATTGCGGGAGGTCAAAGGTGAGATGGATATTCTTTTTTTTCGCAGCTTCTTCAAATAAATTTCCGCCAGCACGCACTACCTCACGTATGTCGCCCGGCTCTATGCTGAACGGAATGGCGCCATTAGAGACGCGCGCGACATTCAGGAGATCATTCACGATAAACGCCATATTATCGGCTGCACCCCGACCCAACTCAATCATCCTGCGTTGTTCTTCTGAGAACGAGTTCTCTACCTCTTTCGGCGACAGAGAGCTAAATGCCCAACGAATGGCAGTAAGCGGTGTGCGCAGCTGGTGCGCAGCTATGGTGACGAATTCGGATTTCACACGTTCAATGGTCAGCTGCGCAAGATCCTTTTGTGTACGGATCTCCGTGATGATGCTGCGCAAAAGATATATACCAAGAACCAGTACTGCCACGAAAAGTCCGAGATCGGGAATGGCTGTCGCAGTCGTCTTATCCAAGAGCATACGGAAGAATGTGAATGTCCAGAGGGCAAAGATGAGAAACTGCGCCACCACGAGCTCTATGTTGAACAGTTTGTATCGTTTGATCGAATAAAACACGGCAACCGCGATAAGCGGAGTGGCGCCCGCAGCCATGTACACAAGAAGCGGAGAGTCAAAACCATACCAAGGAACAAAACGAGTACCACCGAGTGTCAGTCCAATTATGAGACCAAACGATATGATCTCTGCCTGGTGCCGGTCGGATTTATCGACACTTGCTCGCACGCGACGCGTTAATAATACCGTCGAGATTGCAATGCAAAGAATGTAAAACGCAATCAGGACAAACATGAGCGGGCCCGCGTTTGGCGCAAGTACTTGACGAGACGGGCCAGCAAGATCGCCGACAATAAATCTCCCGCCGAAAAGATCGCCGACAAGAATGAAGCTGAGCAGCGCGCCACCGACAATCGTGAAAAGTCGCATGTTTCTGCCCCATCGGCTAATAGGCGCACGCTCTTCGAGGTAGACGGTTGAAAAATTAACTAACGCTATTGAAAGCCAGACGATTCCCATCCCCGAAACAACACGCATCGCGCGAGCGAGATCGAGACCTGGTACAATCTCGTACAAAAAACCAAACAATGACCACATAGCTCCACATGCAACCATAATCCCCATTGCTTGTCCCAATCGCTCCTTACGCGTGCTGAGGAAAATAAAAATCGCGACGAGTATGGTGAGGAAGGCCGCGAGGCCTATGCCTATCGTTTGAATATCAGCCGGATTGAACTGCATATATAACAGTATTTAGATTATCACGTTCCAGATTTGTCATTTACACTTATTCCCCTCAACCTTCATTGCTCTTGAGAGCGAAACCAAAATGGTCTAGCTTCTAGGGTCAAACGGTCTAAAATACTGACGCTGACTACTGTACCCCGAGTATGACGCAATTAAATTACAAATCTGTTCCCAGAGATTATTCCTGTGCATCCAACCCATCTCCACCCCAAATGCGAACATGGGTATTAGGTCGCCCAAGAACCCTTGTTGATATCTCGTGATTAGAGGCCGACGACCATATACGGAACTTGATTGCACACACTATTATGTGCAATAGTGTACACAGACTGAGTGCGGGAAGCACGCTATCTACTTAAGCATGATTTGGCATTCCGAGTAGTTATTTCTAATGAAGCTCTCATAGAGAGGAATTAAACTCGGGAGGGTTTATGGTAACATCATTACTGGGAACGTTACTGCTCACTGTCCTTGTGGTCTTTGCCATTTTCCTTGTCCATTCCATCTACACGGATTATTTTCGACAGTGGCGTTGTAAACGCGCACGGCAATATCTACTTAAGCATGATTTGGCATTCCGACATCGTGAAGCAAGTCTCGAATTAATATCGCGAAGGAATGCATTTCATGCCGCGGGCGGAGATCCAGCAAGTCCAGAGTGTCCCAATCGCGAGTAAAACCAGGATTCTCTGAATCTGACGCGAGATGACCACATGAAATTCATGTGGTCATCTTTTTTTATTTTTACCTGAATACGTTCGAGCATCCTCATGTTTAGAGCAGCGGGTTTCATTGGGCTCCACTTGAGAGTTTTGTAATTTAAGGTTTAACGAGTGTGTCTCCAAGCTGAGGTTGTCGAAAATCATGAAAGCGATAAGGAAACGGCCGGACATTTAAGTCCGGCCTTGTTCTTACGTAGTGGCTGCACGCCACATCACTTCTCCGATATCTGTTCGCCCAACCCCGAGTCCTTCGAGTTCGTTTTGATACAACCACCAAAACGCTTCGATCCCCTGATTCACTACCATTGGGATTCCGTCGAGTACCGACATTTTATATTGACGAGCTTGCATGAGCATCGGAATTTCAGATTTTCGTATACGTATATCTGAAACGATGATGTCAGATTTCGCACTGCGAAGCAATTGTTCTGTTTGTTCTCGATTCTTGTTGATGGATTTTGGTGTAATTGGTAATTCCATATCGCCGAGCGATGAATATTCATCAAGAGGAGACTGAATATCATCAATAACCGAAATTACCACGTCTTGAAGCGGAAGAACTTTTGGAATCAGTGATCGTCCACCCCACATCGCAATATTTACACCGAAGTAACCATTTAATGCCTGCGCTAATTCTTTTGCCTTTTGCTCAGTCCGATTCAGGATCATGAGTTGCGCGCCACGATCTGCGAGTGCAAACGCGATTGCACGACCAGAACCGCCGGCGCCGAGCATAAGGATTTGAGCTCCCTCGAGCTTACGCTTTCGCTGTGTAAATACTTGCTCGAGACTAAGTACGTAACCCATGCCGTCGGTATTATCGCCAATCAGTCGCCCACTGTGCAATTTTTTGATGATATTGACGGCGCCTATGGCCCGAGCAAGCGGCGTCATTTCATCAAGATGATTGACAACGATTTCCTTAAAACCAATACCGACACCCCCGCCTCGATATCGATTGTCGCTACGGAAGACCGTAATGATATTACGAGCATCCTTCGTATTAGCAACCAACATACAATTACGATCTAATATTCCGAACTTGCGGTAAGATGCGTTCCACATAGTGGCAGTCTTGGCTGGATAATCTTCAGCGAGGATTGGAAGCGTGAGTGACGCGATGCCATCGATACCCTCCAAGTTACCGGGAGGAAGCGTGGCGACACGCGCTGTTCCATCTTTTATTAGGTCATTTATATTCATGGATTCTCCATTTTCGTTACAGATACGAGAACAGCACGATACTGACTTTCTCATTCTTGCAAATATGGCGTCCCTCAAAAAAGGACAGATCTTCCCGGATCTCTCGCCAACATTTATAAACGAAAGTCCGCTTGAGATCTGTTGGGGCGAGTTTATTGAGCGGCTTTATCACCATCCCGCTTTTACCACATCCATCTTCACCATCAACACGAATTTTGCACACGAGTAAGTCGATATCTGTCGCATCACGAACACGCAACGTGACAACCTGACCCGGCGCATAGCCCTTTTCATGATCTGGGCCACGTACGCCAAGCCGTGGGGTTGCGGTAATATCACCACTTTCGATTAACGTCAAAAGAACAGTTTTGGGTATGTTCGGGGTCGGTTTAAGCCAGATCTCCGGACAATCCTGATGGTATGCCATGGCTTTCTCCACTGGTTTCCTCTATCCTCTAATACACATAAACTGGCCCGATATTTCCTAAAGAGTTCTAACAGGTGTTTTAAGTAGGAAACATATGATTCCAAAAATTAGTGCCGATTCTGCTAAAGCGGACACGGCACCACACTCCGCCACCTTCACCCTACAAAAGGGTTCACTGAAAAGTCTTTGGCAATCTCAAAATTAATCGTCTTTTCCTTCATCCACAATGATAATTTCTTTCCCAGACTACTTCAACATTTTCCTGGCATCCGATTTCACTCTCCCTGTGTTTTTCTTCTTTACTTAAGATATTGACATAGACAACAGCGATTCGTTCAGAAGATTTCTTTACTTTCAACTCTTTTTGTAAATCAGAATTGTCTTACAAAACAGTAGTGACACCTTCAACAAAATTTAAATCGTTATCACGAGATGAAATCTTTTTGACAAGTTCACTTATCAGGTACTCGATTTTTGATGAGTATCTTCTACCCTCGCGAGTTTCTATGGTAAGAGTACTGTCTGGTTGTATTTCTTGATCCCCAATCACCACAAGATATGGTATTTTTTCAGTCTTACCTGCACGAATCTTCTTACCTAACATCTCACTATTGTCATCTACTTCAACACGCACACCCGCTGTTTTTAATTTCTCAGATATTTTGTGTGCAAACTCATTATGTCTTTCTGCTATAGGAAGTACTCGCACTTGCACTGGCGAGAGCCAAAACGGAAGTACTCCTGCCGTGTGCTCAAGAAGAATAGCGGTGAAACGCTCAATCGAACCCATGATAGCGGAGTGGATCATGACGATGCGCTCTCTCTCACCACGTTCATTAATACACGAAAGGTCAAAACGTTCTGGAAGATTCATATCAAGCTGAATAGTTGCCACTTGATGTTGGCGACCGATGGAATCAGTTGCTAGAAAATCGAGCTTTGGGCCGTAAAGTGCGGCTTCACCAGGCGCCTCAAAAGAGGTTGTGCCACGTTCCTTAGCGATTTCGCGTAAGGCATTTTCCGCGCTTTCCCAAAGATCCGAAGTCCCAAGATATTTCTCTTGTGTTTTCGAATCATGAAACGAGAGTCTTACCTTAAGATCGGTGAATCCAAATTGCTTATAAAAGGTATCAATGATATCCCAAATTTTTAGAAATTCATCTTTGATTTGTGTTGTGCGACAAAAGACATGGCTATCATCTTGCGTAATCGAGAGTACACGTGTGAGACCATTCAATTCTCCCGACTGTTCATCGCGATATACCATCGTGGTCTCTGCGTAACGTTGTGGCATTTCACGATACGAGTGAGGTTTGCGAGCGAATATTTGCGTATGATGCGGACAATTCATCGGTTTAAGTGCATATTCTCGCTCATCGCGTGACGTGACTTTAAAAAGGTCTTCAGCAAATTTCTGCCAGTGACCGGAAGTCTCGTATAAGTTGCGCTTCGTGATGTGTGGAATCGTGACGCGCTGATAATCGCATTTCGAACGGAGGTCCCACACAAATTTGTCCAACTCTTGGCGGACGATCGTACCCTTTGGTGTCCAAAGAGGAAGGCCGGAGCCTACCAGGTCGGAAAAGGTAAAGAGATCGAGCTCCTTGCCAAGCTTTTTGTGATCACGTTCTTTCTCGGACCCAGTATCCATTATAAATGAGGATACCATATTGACGGCTAAACATACGTGCTTGTTAGTCAGCATATTGGTATCGGAGGTGCGTTTCGATATCCTGCTCGATCTCTGTACCAACAGTACGCACCTTAAAGTCGAGCGGGCATTTAGTTTTCATCAATCAATTTTTGGCAAATGAAGCACGTTGCTTCTATACAGGAAGCATTTTTTGTGAGAATGTAGTTACGGATACATCACATGTTATTTTAAAGGAGGGGCATTTCGATGAGTTGCGTCATAAGGCATTTCGATGAGGCGAGGTTAAAGACACAACGCGAACGCGATAAATATTACAGAGATGCCGGGGTGACAGTTATACTAGATGCATCTCGCGTGTTAAGAAACTCAGTGCAATTGAAATGTGGTTCTATGGAGGATCGGCAAAAAAAATTCTTGATAGAAAGGATTATTTTGTTGTGTAGGGAAAGAGGAGTAAAGGACATGTTTCGAATCTCTGGATATGCCGCCGATCTCATAGTGCGCTCATACACGGATTTTGTTCCCTTCATGAAGTCCAATCCATCGCAAATTGTCTTGCGCGCAACGGATCTACACAGTCTTCGTGAGTATGCAGAAACTCTATTCATCATGTGTTTGCTCCTGCCGATGCAATGTACGTTACCGTACAGACTGCCTTGGATGATGGTAGCGTGTAGAAATGCATATTACGCATTAAATATGCGGGGAGAACAGTTGGAGGTAAGCCTCAAAATGTATCGCCATCTCACGCGCATTTTGCCTGTCGCGAAAAAGGTGCTAAGCGACATTGGGTACCAATACTAGCGAGAGGAGAAGTCCCCCGGGAGCCGCGGAGAACGGTTCCCGGTTTTTTATAGTATTTTGTGAGAAATGGTCCGAAGAGAGGCACGTCCCACACCTCGGAGTACGAACTTATCTCAAGTTGGCTGTCCCTCTTGGACCTTCACTTGTGTATTTTTCGTGGCTTGAAATATAAGAAGTGTGTATCTATTTTTGGTTCGAGACTCATAGGGGTCGGTTCAAGCCTTCACCCTATTCTCTATTCCTCCTTACTGAACCACCGAAGACGCATTCACTGAAAATGTCGCGGTACCATTGTTGATTTGCGTAAGCGTAACAGCATAGTTTGCAGTGCTGTACGTTTGGCCGACAGAAAGCGTTTGTGGCGGGATCAGAACCGTCGCGATCATGCAACGAATCTGCGGCGGTGGATCCGACGGGAAGGAATTCCAGCATCCTACCGGTGTAATTTGGATTATTGCTAAAGACGATGAGAGGCTTTGCAGCGTGAAGTAAAAACTTTTGTTGCGAATTTCAGCGATACCACCTTGCTGGAGAAATACGTTTCCAGGCGCATCCAACTGCCTAACATTGGAGGCAGTACTCGTGCTGGTCGAGGGACTCGGACATACAAATGTGCATTTGGGTCCGGTGGGACCGACATAGCTGCCATCGGGACATTCCTTTGCTGTCGCTGGGCACGCCTGGGGCTGAGCGGTCATATAGGTATCCGTCTCTGTCTGCAGAGCAGCGGAAAGCACTGAGGGATTGACCGTGGTTTCTACAAGGGAAATGGTCTTCGCAAGAACCGTGGCATTGCTTCCTCCGCCATCGCTCACAACGAGAAAGTTCGTCGTACTCAAGGGAATGATACTCGTATCGAAGCGGCGCCCGCTTGGGAGCATGATGAGACCCGACATTGTGGTGTTCGAAATATTTGCCGTGGTGGTTGCGCCTGAAGTTGTAGAGTTAATTCCCTCCGGATATGAAACCATCCACTGCTGTGATGTGGAATTATAGAAATATTTCGTTTGAGCGATTGGGCTCGCGTGGCCATTCTGCTCGTCGGTTATCGTATGGGCCGTCGAATTAACGATGTAGATCATGACACCTCCTGGAGGACCAACTTGTAGCGTTTTTACTAACGTGCCACCGGGGAATGATGTCGTATCCTTTGTGGTCGTCGGGAGAATTTGCCACGAGCTTGGATACCAGAAGGTGAAACCGAAATCCGGATCGGTGTATTGGACCATGCCGTAGGTGTTGGCTATGTGGATGCCTGTCGGAGAAAACGTTTGCCGGTGGATGAGGAAATACGCTCCACCGCCGATTATGAGTAGCGCGAGCACGATGAGAATCCACGTTCCAACTTTGCCGCGTTGATTTTTCATATCCTCAATCATAGCATTTTGCCCATCTTAAGATTCGAACCAGTTTCGTGGCTCAAAATATAGAAATGACCCGTCTTGGACGATATTGAGGTCACATCAAAAGCACGGCTCTAACTATGGAGACGGCTCTTGGTCCATCGATACTAAACTAGACTGCTGGGGGACTTGGAATCGAACCAAGATACTGGGCTTCAAAGGCCCATGTCCTACCGTTAGACGATCCCCCAATATCTACATTTTAACCTAACTTTTATACTGTATCACTCGACCGGAAAGAGTTCGAGGATGGCAAGTTCAATGGGAAGCGCGGGAATCGGCGCATAACGAATGCGCTCGGCGGCGTTAAGGAAAGCAAGCATAGTCGTATGCGTGATGCCTTTACCATTCGCGAATCTCTCGAGAATGGAAAATTCATCCGCACCAAGCTCATCTGAGAGTGAGGCTCGGAGATCGGGCGCATAACGGATGAGAAGCGTGGCACGCAAAGATTCAAGCACGAGATCAAGAAAGAGTTTCATATCAGCACCAGCTTTTGCCGCCTGCTCGACCACAGCAAGAGACGTGCCGCGATCACTCGCGGCAAGCGCGTGTATAAGCGCATGTACCTGTTCCCTCTTCGGCGCACCGGTCCAAAGCTCTACCCATGCACGTGAGAGTCTGGTACGTCCTTCTGCACCCTTTGTCTTATTATTAACACCGCCTGTAATCTCTGTGTCGTCCCGCAGAACTTTTTGAAGAACAGACAATGCGTCGCGATACGAACCTTCGGCGAGCATCGCGATAAGCTCCGCGGCGTCGAGATCGAGTTCGTATCCCTCTTTCTCCGCGACGGCTTTTGTCATCTTCGCAAGAACAGCACGCGTTGGCTTCCTGAATTCAAAGACCTGACAACGCGACTGCACCGTCTCGGGCACCTTTGCGAGTTCAGTTGTTGCAAGAATGAAAACTGCATACGCAGGCGGCTCCTCAAGTGTCTTGAGAAAGGCATTCCATGCGCCCTTTGAGAGCATATGTACCTCGTCAAGAATATAAACCTTGTAAGGTGATCGGAATGGCAATGTATAAACGCCTTCGGTAAGCGCACGGATATCTTCCACGCTGTTGTTGCTCGCGGCATCAATCTCGTAAAGATCGTTCTCGATACAGCCGATTGCGCTCGCGAAAATGCGCGCAACTGAAGTTTTCCCAAGACCACGACTACCGGCAAAGAGATACGCATGACTAATTTTCTTTGTCCTCACCGCCTCCTCGAGCGGCTTCGTGACCTGCTCTTGCCCGATGACGTCCGCAAACTTGTCAGGGCGATGTGTACGATAGAGAGACTGGTGCGCCATGACGAAAGTATACAGGGTATGTCTCAAGGTAGGTAGATGATAAAAATGCAGCCGACTAGGTTTCCCAGTCGGCCGGTTCGAAAGACTTATCATTCCACGATTGCTTGCGCGATTCTTGAATAAACTAGATCCGTGACAGACGTCGAGGAGTCCTGCCCATGGGTTTCGGAAACATCCGATATGCCTGATAGCGCATCTCGGCTTCCGTTATATCGATAACTGATAAGACGGAATCGATTTCCTCTGTGATTCTCCTGATGTTCTCCTGACTCACTGCCTGAGTTCGAGCATATGCGGCTTCGTTTTCTTTCGGGACATAATTGCAGCACTCCTCGATATCATACCCTTCGAGATTTGATAGGCTACACATAAACTCATATTCGATCCTAGCCTTTTCTTCCTTAAGTGCGCGAAGTTGTAATTGATGAGAGAGGAGGATGTGGCCGAGGTTGCCAAACCGTAACGATCTCTTTTTCCCACGACGCCTTAACCACGACACGGGAGTACCAACTCTCACCCACGTGCCGGGCCTGAATTGCTCGTAGCTACCACCGACCGCCACACGATCAATCCAGAGTGTTGTCTTCTCCCAGCGATCGCTTCTTTCTCCGGGAAATTCTTTTCCAATGCCTTCGCCCAGTGGCCAGAAACGTTTGATCGCCTCCTCAACCGTCTCGGCATTAAGGCGAACCATCTCCGTCCGATCCTCGTTAGGAAAACGATACTGGATTACCCGACGATACAACACGAATCCGATCGATCTACCGCCCTTCTTTTTTGCCAGTTCCAATAAAGCCATGTAGCTAGCACTCTCTTCCCCGTCGTGCGCACCGTACTGCAACTTCCGTGCGAAATATGCCATATAAAAGATCTCCTGTAAGCATGCCTGGGAGAAAGACTACTCGCTTAATTCGTGTTGAGCAACAATGAACGCGAGTGCGGATGCATCTTCGGCTTCCATCAACTTTGCCCTGAGTTCGGCTGCACCCGTGAAGCCGGTTACAAATGCTTTGATATGCTTTTTCAATATCGCAAAATTCTTGGGCGGAGAAATTTTTTCAAAACCACGCGCAAGCTCGACAAGCGCCGCGAGCTTCTCTGTAAGCGGCGTATCAAGGCTCTTCTTCCCGGCAAAAACCCAAGGATTCCCGAACATCGCACGGCCGAGCATAACCCCATCGCAACCCGATTCCGCCGCCTTCATACGCGCATCATTGAGATCCTGTGCGTCTCCATTGCCGATAAGGAGCACATCGGAATTCACACGGTTACGAATCTCAACCGCCTTCTTCATTAATTCCCAGTCAGCAGGCACGAGCGACATCTGCTTGCGGGTGCGCAGATGCAGCGTAATGGCCGCAGGAGCCTCCTCAAGGAGTGTCGTGAGCCACTCATCAAGTGATTCTTTATCATAACCGACGCGCGTTTTCACTGAGACCGGAAGATTGCTCGCGCTGCGTGCTGCGCGAATGATTTTCCGAGCAACCTCAGGCGTTTTTATCATTGCCGAACCACACCCCTGTCGCTCAATAGAACGGTCTGGACACCCCATGTTAATATCGACGCCGTCAAAGCCGAGTTGCGCCACGAGCTCTGCTGCATATGCAGCCATCTCAGGTTTCGCGGAGAATATCTGCGCGACAATCGGTCGTTCGGTCTCACCTCTCCCGAGATCCCGCATAATTGGATTCTCTTCGTCCTGCATTTTTTTAATTTCGCGTGTATGGTACAGACCATCTGCAGAGACGAATTCGGTCCAAAAAACGTCAGGAGCGCCACATTTTGCAACAAGCGTACGAAAAGCAACGTCGGTCACATCTGCCATGGGCGCCATGACAAAGAAAGGCTTATGAAGATTCTTCCAGAACATGCCCGCACAGTACCACTATTTCTTCTTGAGATATATTTTCCCGCTGAAACGTAAATCGAGATAAAGAACGGACCCGTCCGCAAGATTGAAGTCCGCACGTGCAGACATCAATTCAGCAAAAACGCTGCTCTCATCGCCGAGCATGTAGGTGACGCGAGTACCGCTCGCAAGATACACATCGACCTCGCCATCATGAAGAACCATCATAGAAACCGGGGAACCAAAAGTCGCAAGTTGTCGCGCAAAGTCAAAAGCGGCGGGCAACTTATTAGCGTTCTGAAGTGTTGCGCCAATCGGATTCTCGAAGGGCGTCGAACTTCCGCTGGATGGCACAAGAGGTTCATATACCACAAACGAATTTACCGGCTGACCAGTACTTGTTGCCGTATAAATAAAACCACTCGCATCAAAGAAGTAGCATTGCGCGGTGTCGGGGGGAGTCGTCGTCGCACTCGGCATTACGCCGCACCATCGCGCGATAGACGAACGATCATCCACACGTATCGAGAGCCCTGACAATCCGTTTCGAAATAATGAGACAGCCGCAATATCTGGATGCGCGGCGATGATGTCGGCACGAATATGCGATGCAGAGAAAAAAAAGATTGAGTTGCGTGGAATAACACCGAAATAACTTCCTTGCATTGCTGTCCGGGCAATTTCTGCTATCGATTGACTTGCACCGAATACTTTAATGTGTGAAATCCGCACTACACCTTGTTGAAGGCCGTAAATTATACCGCCGCCAGCCATTAAGAAGAGGATGCCGAGAACAAGGACGGTTCGACGACGTCTTGAGCGTCGTCGCTTAGCAAGCCGATCGCTACTGCGTCCCACTGATAACCGTCTTTCCGACATATGGAATAAGAACCTCAGGCACCTTAATCGTGCCATTCGGTTGCTGATAATTTTCAACGATTGAAACTAAAATGCGAGGAGTCGGGATTGCAGTTGAATTCAAGGAATGAGGGAAGTGCATGTTTCCATCGATGTCACGGTATCGGATGTTAAGTCGACGTGTCTGAAAATCGTGAAAATAGGATGCTGAGCTTATTTCTCGATAGGTCTGTTCACCAGGTACCCAAAGTTCAATGTCGTATTTCTTGACCTGTCCAAGACCAAGGTCGCCACCACAATTCACAACCGTGCGGTATGGAATATTCAAAAGTTCAATAAATTCTTCGGTGTTGCGATTAAGCCATTCATGAAGACGGGCTGACTCATCATGTTCGGCCTTACAAAGAACGACTTGTTCCCATTTGAAGAATTCATGCACACGAATGAGACCACGCACGTCTTTACCATGTGCACCTGCCTCGCGGCGGAAACATGGTGAAAACGCGAGAAATCGTACTGGAAACACGCCCATATCGAGCGTTTCATTCATGTGGTAACCCATTGTCGCTACTTCGCCTGTACCGGCTAGGTAGTCGCCGTCCTGTGTTTTATAAAGATCGTCTTCCCCTTGCGGCAAATAACCGGTACCAAGAAATGCCTCGCGCCGTACTAAAGATGGTACGCTCATGGGCACAAGCCCCTTCATAGAAAAGTGTTTGAGCGCCAATTGCCATACGGCGTTCGCAAGCAGAACGCCATCACCTTTTAGAAAATAACCACGGAAACCCGCAACTTTTGCACCACGTTCGAAGTCGGCAATTCCAAGCGCCGCCATGAGTTCGACATGACCTTGTGGTGCAAAAGAAAAGACTGTCTGCTCTCCCCATCTCTTTACCTCGAGATTATCAGAGTCGCTTACACCATCTGGTACTGACATATCCGGGATGTTAGGCACTGTGAGCATGAGCCTCTGCCATTCTCCCATCACCTGCTTCAGTTGCTCCTCGCTTTCAACCATGCCGCTCTTGAGATGCTGCATTGCCTCAATTACTTTCTCACGCTCGACGCCCTTGGCGAGTTGGATTTCACTACTACGACGATTTTGTTCCGCGCGCTTTGTCTCAAGTTCCTGCCGCAAACGCTTGCGCTTATCGTCGATAGCTAATAAACCGTCAATATCTACATCGATATGCTTTTTTAATGCACCCGCCTTTACAATATCGGAGTTTTCTCTGATGAAATGTATATCAAGCATGTACAGCCTAGTATACTGCACCTATGGAGATACGCGAGATCGTACGTGCAGAACGATCTAATCGACTACCCATAAACATATGAAAATATATTCCTGGAACATGCTCTATCGTAACCGTGCACTCGATCGCGCGTTTCGGTTTATCGAGGAGAGCAACTTCGATATTTTTTGTCTGCAGGAAGTACCGGGAGAATTCCTTGAACGGTTACGGAAACTCCCTTACTTCATAGCTTTTCGCGTTGATAAAGAACGCCTTGTCAGAAAGAGCACTTCGCCTCATTTTGTGGTCATACTCTCAAGGCACCCAATTATCGCGCAGGGCGAAATACCCTTCCCAGACTACTGGTCGATCATACCACTTCGTGCGCGCATATTTACTTTCCTCATGCGTCCTCTTTATTTTGCTCGAGCTCGTAATCGTGGTGGGCTCTATGTCGATGTATTGCCCGTCGGAGGAATACCGCTGCGCATCTTCAACCTACATCTTATGCTTGCGCAACCCGCGTGGCGGCTTGAGGAATTCGAACGCGCAATGCTGCAACATGACCCGACACAACCAACGATTGTTTGCGGTGATTTCAATATTCTTGAGGCACCACATATCACACCCCTTAACTGGATCTTCGGTGGACACGCAACTGACGTTCTCTTTTACACACGTGAACGTACGGTAATCGAGCGACACTTCACTGAACACGGATTAACAAATGCCTTGCGTGGAAAAACTACACACCCACTCTCACGAAGCCAGCTTGATCATATCCTTGTCTCCCAATTGTTTTCCATAAAAAATGCTGAGGTTCTTCCCGATCGAATGGGTTCCGACCATCATCCGCTGCGAGTAGAACTCTCCTGGAGATACGCGAATACGGGAGAAGACTATACTCATTGAACTTTTACGAATATCCGTAAAGCGAATCCTTCCACACCGGAACTGATCTGCATAAAGACATCATCATAGGTTGTACATGACATGCACTTGACCATATATAGGTAAACGCGCTATGAGTGAACACGTGAGCAAGCAATTACTTATCGTGGAGTCCCCAACCAAGGCACGCACCGTCCAGCGTTACCTTGGTAAGGGCTATACTGTCCTCGCCTCGGTTGGACATGTGCGCGACTTGCCAAAGAGCAATAAAGATGCCGTCGATATTGAGGACGGCTTTATTCCACACTATGTTGTTCCCGCTGAGAAGCGCGAGATTATCGAGAAGATAAAGCGTGCGGCGGAAAAGGCCGATATCGTATATCTCGCGACTGACCCCGACCGCGAAGGCGAAGCCATCGCATGGCATATTAAAGAAGTGGCGGGCCTTACGAAGCCCAAGCGGGTCGTTTTCCATGAAATCACCAAAACCGCCATTGAAGAGGCGCTTGCACACCCACGGTCAATTGATGAACATTTGCGTCGGGCACAGGAAGCACGACGTGTCCTTGATCGCATCGTCGGCTATGATCTTTCCGGCCTTATCTGGAAAAAAGTACGCTATGGGCTCTCGGCCGGACGTGTACAATCACCAGCACTGCGGATACTTGCGGAACGTGAACGCGAAATTAAATCCTTTATACCGGTTACATATTTTGTCTTGAGCGCGCTTTTCAAATCTAAGGTAGGTGACATCGCCACGACCTGCGTTGAAGAGCCTACGACGAGAGAAGCGGCAGAACGTATCGTACAGATTGGGAGAGGCACCGTGTGGAACGTTGCCAATATCACGGAAAAGTCTGAGGAACGTAATCCGCGCCCACCCTTCACCACTTCGACGTTACAACAGACGGCCTCAACGCGCCTTGGTTTTGCCCCCTCGCGCACGATGCGCGCCGCGCAAAAGCTCTATGAAGCTGGTCATATCACCTATATGCGTACCGACTCGGTAAACCTTGCACAGGAGGCGATCGTAAAACTGGCCGGTGTGATTGAAAAGGATTTTGGCAAAGAATACCTGAATGTGCGCACCTATAAGACGACAAGTAAGAACGCACAGGAGGCACATGAGGCCGTTCGGCCAACAGATCCGGGTTGCGCACGTGCGGGTGCCACGCCAGATGAGGAATCTTTGTACGAAATCATTCGCATCCGCGCACTCGCCTCTCAGATGACCGCCGCACAGATGATGCGTACGTCAATCACAATGAAAGCTATCGCGGATATCCCCCTATTTACCGCGAGTGGCTCACGCACACTATTCCCTGGGTGGCTCGCACTTGATACAAAAGCGCGCGGTGAGGACATTGAGCTGCCGAGACTCGTCGTTGGCGATGCGCTCACGCTTCTCTCACTCTCCTTAGAGGAGAAACAGACCGAGCCACCGAATCGCTATACCGAGGCGGGCCTCATCAAAGAACTTGAGAAACGCGGCATCGGCCGTCCTTCGACTTACGCCTCAATCATGAAAACTATTCAGGATCGTGGCTACGTGGAAAAACTTGGCCGATCTCTCAAACCAACAGCGACTGGCATGGTCGTCTCGGGCTGGCTTGAAGAGCACTTTCCGAAATATGTGAGCGATACGTTCACGGCAGAGATGGAAGATGAGCTTGACGAAATCGCGCGCGGCGAACGTGGTTATAAGGAGACCCTTACCGCATTTTATGGTCCATTTGAAAAAGAAGTGCATGCAAAAGACAAGTTACCGAAAGCGACATCACTTGGTAGCGTACCGGTTGAATTCCCCTGTCCGTTGTGCGGAGGCCCAATGGAATACAAGCTCGGTCGTGGTGGTGTTTTCATGAGCTGCAAGCGTTATCCCGACTGCATCGGTGCACGAACTGAGGAAGGTGTCGAGCTTAAGGGCGATGAACCTATCGGCCACGACCCGAAAACTGGTGCGCCAATTTATGTAAAGACCGGGCGTTTCGGGCCGTATGTTGAGATGCTGCTCGAAGAGGAAGTCGTGAAACCCATAGAAACGGAAGTGGCAAAAGGGAAAAAGAAACGCGGCCGCCCGAAGAAAGCCACAAAACGTGCGAGCATTCCACCGGGCACCGACCTCGCGACCGTGACACTCGCCGATGCGCTCAAGTATCTCTCGCTCCCGCGCGAGCTCGGCGTACACCCCTCGACGAATAAGCCGGTCTTTGCATCGACTGGGCGCTTCGGCCCCTACGTCGGCAGCGACGGCGAATTCCGCTCGCTTAAACCCGCGATAGGCGACCCGTACACCATCACGCTCGACAAGGCGCTCGCCCTCTTGGCCGAACCGAAGAAGCCGCCGCACGGAGTCGAGATCGTGAAAGAAATCGGCAAGCATCCACGTACCGGTAAATCTCTCGTACTTTATAAATCGAAACAGGGGCTCTTTTTGAAAAAAGGCCTGCGTCGCATCTACCTGCCCGAAGCAACAAAACCAGACGCTCTCACTCCCGCCGAAGCTGCGAAATATTTGATTTGAGTAGTGTTTAATATTTTAAGTTAACTCCCGATAAAAATATATCCCCCTCTACAAAAAGAAAGAGCATCGTCAATACAAAACCGATTACCGCTAAGAAAACACCCCCATCCGTACACCCTGATGGAATGCTTTGTATCCGAGATACAAATATAGAATCGTAATCATTATTGGACCAAAGTACATGACCATGAGGAAAAATGTGGGAGGAATGATTGGATTCGCTATACTAATGCTTATACGGCCACCTAATTGAATGAGAAGTAACAAAAAGCCAATGTACAAATAGTTCTTGTGGTAATTATGACATTTCTCGAGTGTGAGAAAATAAAATGTTGGGTGTATAATGCCCGCTTATGACGACCGTCAAGGAGATTATTGGCGAGATGTCGACACCATCGCCCGAGGATATCGCGCTTGTTGAGAACGCGTACGAATATTCCAAGAAGGCACACGGGGGGCAAACCCGCTATTCGGGCGAGCCTTACTTTACTCATCCAGCAGCTACCGCAAAGATTCTCGCGGAGTATGGTATGGATGCGACGACTATTGCCGCAGGGCTACTGCATGACGCGGTCGAAGACGGCTGCATTTCACGCGCAGATGTTGAAAAGGAATTTGGGAAGGACCTACTTTTCATTGTCGATGGTGTAACGAAACTCGGCACACATAAATATCGCGGCGCAGAACGCCATGCCGAGAGTCTTCGACGACTCCTTGTCGCGACAGCGAGTGACATTCGTGTACTTATCGTGAAGCTTGCCGACCGCAAACATAATATGCAGACATTAAAGCATGTGCCGGAGCACAAGCGTCGTCGCATCGCGCTTGAAACACTTGAGATCTATGCACCTATCGCCGACCGTCTCGGAATTGGGAAAATGAAAAACATTCTCGAAGATCTTGCGTTCCCTTTTGTCGACCCCGATGCTGCTACTCATGTCGCCGAGGTACGTAAATTGAAAACAAAGGAGACGGAAGATGGGCTCGCAAAAGTGCAGAAAGAACTGAAACAACAACTTGCGAAAAAAGGTTTAACAACGTTTCGTACCGACATTCGAATGAAAGGACTTTGGAGCTTACACCAAAAACTGAGAAGGAAACATGATGACATCAATCTCATCCACGACATCGCCGCTCTGCGTGTAATCGTCCCAACCATCGAAGACTGTTACGCAACGCTTGGCACTGTGCATGCCCTTTATAAACCGTTACCGGGAGAATTTAAGGATTATATTGCCTTCCCGAAACCGAACGGTTACCAATCGCTCCATACAACTGTCGTAACGCCAGAAGCAGGTATTGTCGAGATCCAAATCCGTACTGAGGAAATGCATCGACGCGCACAATTTGGTATTGCGTCGCACATGTCTTATAAACAACTAAGGGAAAAGGTAGGGAAACTCGAAGAAAAGGCACAGAAAAGTAGATTTTCATCACTCTCTTTTTCTTGGGTCCGTTCACTTATCCCAACGCTCATGAAGGTCTCTAAAAACGACGGGGAGAAAGCGAGTGTCGCGAAGGTACCTCCCTGGCTTGCCGAGCTTGCTGAAGCACATGCAGAAGTCGTAGGGAGTGAGGACTTTGTTGATGGACTTAAGGAAGATTTTTTCTCCCATCGCGTGTTCGTTTTCACCCCGAAAGGGGATGTTATTGATTTGCCTACTGCGTCGACGCCGATTGACTTCGCCTATGCAATACACAGCGACCTCGGAGACCATCTCCAGGGTGCGAAAGTAAACGGGAAACTTGTCTCTTTTGATACTGTGCTCGGTAACGGTGAGGTCGTCGAAATATTACGACGCGACGGAGCGCATCCCTCGCAAAAATGGCTCGAGATTGCCAGGACATCACTTGCGCGCAGATGTATCCGTTCCGCACTTGGGATGACTGAACCGACGAAAGAATCACGCCGTCATCGTTCGCACCGAGTGAATAGGAGATGAAATCTGCCGAATTATTTCAAACTGTAAAGTCGATTACTGAATACAACCCATCATCATTGGGTTCCTCGGGTGCATCTGGGAGAACAGGGTCAACTGACAATTGAGTAGTGTTCTCGAAAACAGGCGGCGAAACTAACGTGATGTTTCTTTTCTGTAGAGCATTGTTTACAATTCCTATCGATTGTTCAGCGGCAAGCATAGTTGCTAGATGCGAAAGATCGTCTGGCGAAAAGAACTCAATAAGTAAGCGGCCTCCCTCGGCGTTTGTCTCGATAATAACGCGCGTACCCAAAGTCTGGGTTAAAGATTTTTCGATTTCAACCATCTCGGGCGTTTTGCGGTGATGGGGACGTACACGCTCTTGCGCAATTGATCGTGCAATACGTTCTGCGGCACGAACTGGAAGTTTTTTTAAGATTATTTCTCTAAAGAGAGTCTCACGCTCTTCTGGACGATTATTCAGTGCCAAAAGCGGGCGAGCATGTCCTTCATTTATTTCTTTTCCGACAATAGCGCTTTGCATATGTTCGGGGAGGGAGAGGAGGCGGAGACTATTTGAGATATATTCACGGCTTTTACCAATCTTCGCTGCTGCCTCGGCATGCGAGATGCCAAATTCCTCGATAAGTTTTTGAAGGGCTTTTGCCCGATCAATCGCATTCAGGTCCTCGCGCTGGAGATTCTCAATAATCGCGAGTTCGAGTTTCGTGAGGTTACTATCTCCTTGGCGAATAACTACCGGTATTTGCTTGAGGCCCGCGAGCTTTGAAGCGCGGAGTCGTCGTTCTCCAGCAATGAGCTCATACACGCTTTCAAGGCCGCCCTCGGGCTTCTCAACGTCAGTACGACTGACAACAAGAGGCATCAACACGCCATATTGACGAATGCTTTCCGCGAGTGATTTCAGACCCTCCTCACTGAAATCACGACGCGGCTGATATGGGTTCGGAACTATTCGATCAACCTCGATCCAGAAGACCGAGTCATATTTTGTTGGTACATAACGCGTATTATCGTCCATTAGTACAATTCTAACATGATGAAAATATGGTGGCGAAATGGTACTGTGCAATGAAGTGTGCTGTTTGTTAATCGCCGGGATGGCGGAATTGGTAGACGCAACGGATTCAAAACCCGTCGTCGCAAGACATGAGAGTTCGAGTCTCTCTCCCGGCACTATAGTAGAGATTAGATTTTAAATTTGACCCTGTACTTTGATGATGGTCCATACTTCACGGATTAGAACTATCCATATATTTAGAAAGTAACCGAAATTGAATTCGTCTCAAGACTTTACAACTTCCCTACTAGATCAAGACCGGGCTCAAGAGTGTCATCACCTGGTTCCCAAGATGCAGGACAAACTTTCCCTTTGTGTGTTTCAACGTATTGTGCCGCCTGAAGTTTCCGGAGTGTCTCAGCAGCTTTGCGTCCCATCGAGTTATCATTGATCTCCATCGCGCGAAGCATACCAGAAGGATCAATGATGAATGTTCCGCGAAGTGCCAATCCCTCATCCGGCGTTAATACTGCCTCACCACCCTCAACGAGAACACCGAACGCATACGCGAGCTTCCCAGAGGGGTCAGCTGCCATCGGGTAGTTAATTTCTTTAATGCCTTCTGAAGTGTCATGCCACGCCTTGTGCGTAAAAACAGTATCTGAAGAGACCGAGATAATTTCGGCATTGAGCGATTGAAACTTAGGATATAATTTTGCAAGTTCCTCAAGTTCAGTCGGACAGACAAACGTAAAATCCGCAGGATAAAAAACAAGAACGATCCACTTCCCGCGCAATTTCGAGAAGCTCATAGTTGTAATAGTATCCTTCTGATAGACCTCGAACTCGAGATCAGGTACTGCCTCACTTACCTTTACCTGTGAAGTGTAATCACGCACTGCGTCATGGAACTCACCACAATGCTCACAATAGTTACTTTTTGTTTCTTTCATAATAAATTTCTGGTTACTCGATTAAGTTAAACCTATGATACCATTTCCGCCTGATGATGAAACAAATCCTACTTATCGCAGGACCAACGGCGTCAGGCAAATCCGCCCGTGGCGTTAAGGAAGCACTTGCACGCGGTGGCGAGGTTATTTCGGTTGACTCACGGCAAGTATATCGTGGACTCGATATCGGGACCGAGAAAATAACCACAGAAGAGATGCGTGGTATACCGCACCACCTCATTGACATACGTGATCCGAACGAGAATTACTCGGCAGGAAATTTTGTCAAAGATGCAACACGCTTGATTAAAGAGATTTCTACACGCCAGAAACTTCCGATTCTCGTCGGAGGAACACATTTTTATTTTGACGCACTTTTCAAAGGACTTCCGCCACCAACGCCTCTCAACTTGCCGCTACGCCATTCTCTAGAAAAAATTGATACCGAGGGACTCTACGTGCGTGTTCTTCAGCAGGATCCTAAGCGAGCGGCGAAACTCGACCCGCGCAACCGTCGCCGACTTATCCGCGCGCTTGAGCTTATCGAAGCAATTGGGAAAGTCCCTGCACGTATAAGACCCAATTCGACATATGAAATTGAGTGGATTGTCATCGATCCTCCACGTGAAGAATTGCGGCCACGTATTAATGCACGACTCGCGAACGTACTCGCACGCGGGCTCATCGAAGAGGTACGGCGTGTGCATGAACAGGTTGGTAACGTGCGACTCAATGAACTCGGGCTCGAATATCGAATCGTTGGTGAATTTCTACGCGGGGAGCGAGTTGAAGAATCAATCCTTCCTACTCTTTCGGCAAAACTTTGGCAGTATGCGCGACGGCAAAAGGCATGGCTACGCAAACTTCATGAGGAAAATATCATTACGGTAAAACCGTAGCCCTGGGACAAAAACTAAATCCGAGATTCTTGCCACCATAAAATGAATTTACATTAGATGTTGTACCAATACGGTAATTAAGCCTACACATTTCGTTCTGAGAGATGCCGAGGGTCATCATTAGGAACTGTTGCGCCTCAAGTCGGACTTGCCCTAATGGCTCCTCCAAAAGCGCGATAATGAACGAGTCATCTGTACTGTTGTAAAAAATGTTGAAATTAGTCGTTGTGCCGGCCTGACATTGCTGAGCATCAGAGATGCAATAGCCAAGATTTCCCGCGAGAAGGTAGCGACCACTGTTAGCAGTATCTGGAAGTGTAACTCCATTGTGGATAAAATCATTCGTAAGAACCGTTCCGCCATCGGACGCGTTTATAAGCATGGTGCTTGATGATCCAGTTGATGTTGTCGCGACCGAGAATGATTGACTTGACGGGAATAACGCGGAAGTATTCCCACTCGTCTCAGACGTAGAGGATTGTGGTTTCGAGGGAGAAAGAAAGAACAACACAGTCGCAAATATAATGAGTAATGCCATTACTGAAAGTACGATTACGATCTTTTTATTCATAATTTTAATTACGGTGAATTCGCATACGTGGCAATACACTGGGCCTGCGCTGTACTGCTGGGATCAGCAGTCCACGGAGAGAAACTGTGCACCTGGTTGAATAGACATGCTGCAGCAACTGTGCTGCAATTCTGGTTTGCCGCCGCTTTTACACATAAACTAACTATCGCATTATTCGCTGATATAGGGTTCCCGTTAGAAAATCCAGATGCGCAATTAAGTGGCCCAGTCGCGCCGGCCGCCTGCTCACAAACCGAGTTATTGTAACAATCACTGTTTGTCGAGAGTAAGACTTGAAATGCGCCAGCAGCACTCGAACCTTTACCCCAATCATAATTAAGAACATTATCTGTTCCGCACTGACTTTCGGGTTTCGCAATACATGCAAATGTATCCGCCTGGCCTTGAGTTAGGGAATACCCTCCTGCTTGCGCGGCTTGTTGGATAAAATTCGGGTCACATACTCCTGTCCCAAACGAAAGAGTTGTATTGCCATTTGCACTTATACTCTGAATATTTGCCCCGGTGCTTTGGTTAAGCTGGTACAACGATCCAGCCTGCGGGAGGCAAGGGGGAAGGCCGCCCGACGTGATAATGCTCGACCACGTTCCACCAGCGGCACCCGGGTTATAGAGTATCGCCATTACAGCATCGACAATAAGCCAGCCAGCGAGTGCCACAATAGTCCCAACGACCGTGTTTAATAAAATACCCTTTGCCTTTTCCCTTCCACCTGGATTCACTGGGTTCACCACGAAAAGAAACCCGGAATACGCGATCATGATTGGAGCAATGAAGACTATCACGAGCGTAATAGCCAGCTCGATAATGTTATTAATAACGATTATGAGCATGCCCCAACCTGCGGGGCAGAGGTTGTTCCCAGCAACATCACTAGGAATAATGGGCCCAAAGAATGGAATACCACTTGCATGTGTGGTAAGGGGTAACGTGAACAAACCAGCTGTAAACAGGAGCATGAGCAAGGCGACACGAGAACGCATGTTTATATCATACCTCCGCCAACAAACTTTATATAACTTTTCCCCTGCCATTTTTTCTGTTATCTTTTAATGACGGGCCTATAGTTTAGTGGTAAAATTTCGGTCTCCAAAACCGACGTCCCAGGTTCGAGTCCTGGTGGGCCCGCCTTCTATTGACAGAATTTGTATAGTGTGATATATAAGAAAACAAGACGGGCACAGTTTAGGCTCGTTGCGTACATTCATTCTAACTGATTGGAGGTTATCATCATGAGTCGAGAGGTTCGTAGAGTTCCTGCAGGCTGGGAACACCCGAAGAATGAGAAGGGTTGTTTCGTGCCGCTCCATGAATCCTTCCCCTACAGCGAGGAGGAGATTCAGGAAGGGCTCCGTGATGGTTGGCTCAGCAACGAGCCGCCGAACTACGGATGCGACGTTATGCCGCAATGGCCGGAAGCCGAGCGCACACACTACCAAATGTACGAATCTGTCACGGAAGGAACACCCATATCGCCTGTGATGGAATCGCCGGAAGCACTCGCGCGCTGGCTCGCCGATAACAAGGCGTCTGCCGGTCCGTACGCGACGGCGACCTACGACCAGTGGCTTGCGATGATCAATGCCGGAAGTAGCAACGGAAGTCTCGTCCTTGATATCCGAAGCGGTGAAATCGTCAGCGGAGTTGAGAACGTCAGTCGTCAATAATCCGCAACCCTTCGCTTCGTGTTGCCCGCTCGACAGACATCGCGTCTGTTCGAGCGGTTCTGTTTTTATACAGTGATATTATTTGACGCAAACACTCCTTTCCATTTCAGAATAGTCCTCTCTATCGTGTTCCATCCCAGGCTTCGTAAGCCCGCCGACCAGCGCTAATGCAAGTGACCTAGGAAGGTCCATATTCTACGCCACCTTGAATTACGAAACTCTCAAAATCACATTTTCCACAGGCACACTCGTCATACGGACCAAACCGGGCTTGACTAACCACGGTTCTAACTCGAGACGGCCAGCCAAATAAAATAGATAACTTTCGCGATTGTTAATGGAGAAGAACGCATCGAGATTCGAACCGAGCTGGAAAATAAAACGTTATATTTTAAGCCACAGGCGAAGGTACGACCCGAGAGCTTTCGTATCTATTCGCTTCCGTACACGACTAGCCTGTTATAATTGCTATATGTTCAACCGTTCAAGGGCACTTTCCCTATTTATTGTTATCGGAATATTGTCGCTTGGAATCTTCGTTGTATACGAAGGTCTCGCTCTTGCGTTTCACGTAGAGAGCATCGTGCTTGCGCTCGTGCTTGGCTTCCTGACGCTAAGCTTTATCGTCTCGACGATACTCGGCAATTACTACTACAATGTATTCACTCGAACGTACTATCTACTCTCGGCAATTTGGATAGGTTTCTTCACATACGCATTTCTTGTATCAATCTTGTTCGCGTTCGTGGTCGCAGTCTCAGCATCGCTCGCACCAATCGGCTCGCTACTGTATGGAATCACCCTCCTCGTATCAATTTACGGCATACTTCACACACGCACTCTCGTAACAAAGGAGGTCGCCATAACTCTTCCTCAGCTCCCCTCTTCATGGAAAGGTCGAAAGGCGGTCTGGATCAGCGATGTGCATTTCGGCCAGATCTACGGATCTCGGTATGCTGAAAAGATTGCCACTCATGTTGAGGCGATCGCTCCCGATATTATCTTTGTCGGTGGCGATCTATTCGACGGTACAGCGGCACCAGATGTACGGAAACAGATAGCTCCTCTCGCGCGACTCTCCGCTCCACTCGGCGTTTACTTCATCACCGGCAATCATGAGGAATATGGCGACCTTGATACATTCCTCTCATCTGTGGAGAAGGCGGGAATGCGCATACTGAAAGATGAGCTCATTGAGCTTGATGGGCTCCAGCTCATTGGTGTCGATTACCGTAGCACGGCTAAAGCTCTCGGGTTTGAGAAAGTTTTATCAAAGCTGAAAATCAGTCGTGATCGGCCTTCTATACTTCTTAAGCATGGACCAGAAGATCTTCAAATAGCGAATGCTGCGGGCATTTCACTTCAGATGTCAGGACACACACATAATGGGCAGATGTGGCCGTTCGGGTACGTCGCAGCCATGGTCCACAATGGATTTGCCTATGGCCTCAAATCATTCAAGAATATTCAAATCTTCACCTCGAGTGGAGCTGGGACCTGGGGGCCACCAATGCGAGTTGGTACTGACAGCGAGATTGTCCTATGTACATTTGAGTAGACGATTTGCAAGTGGTGTATAATTGCCCCTTACCGCGAAGCCGTTTCAGAGAAGACTTTATTTCTAAGAACTATTTCTGTATGCACCACCTTCTCTTTTCCCTTGATGAGAATATTAATGATTTTCAGTCATAGAAGTATCTCTCTAGAATCTGTAAGATCGAAATCTTAAGCATAGTGAGAAACTAGAGGTTCAATCAGTAAAGAAATTATTATGCTTGGGAAAGCGCTGATGCGAGAGACTGCGCAAATGCCTGGCTCGTAAAAGTGGCTCCGGAGATGCCGTTCACGTTCGCGCTCTGCGCCTGGATAGCTTCTTGGGTTAGATATGGCATCGCCTGTTGATTGATGTAAACGGAAGCCGAATGGCTATTTGGATATTGTAGGAATTTCACATCAGCAAGCTGGCCATTTCGTATGATCGCTTCCACTTGAACGGAGCCATAGTACGCGTTCGCAACGCTACCAGTGTATGAGCCGTCAGTGTACATACCGGACGATGTAGCAGAAGGTTTTAGTTGTGTAACCGCTGTAGTCACTGGTGTCTGAATATTTGACGCACCTAATGCCATCCGTGGATTACTCGAATATTGAGCATACGCGTATATGCCAGCTATTGCGATAAGTCCAGAAAACATGTATAAGCTAGTATTTCTTTTCCCCTCTGATTTATTTTTTATAGACATATATCTTGGATACACCGAGGGATTTCATTTTATTTCATTGGTTGAGATGCGGAATATCTCTGAGAAAAGACTCCCCACTTTTAATCATCAAGGAATGTTGGAGAACGAGACCGAGGCTGGCGGTATGAAGACGTTAGTATTCTCTGCCCAAGAATTACATGCAAATGCGAGTGTGGTTGCCAAATCGAATCCTCCATTTGTTGCGATTGTGCTACCGCTTACATATGAAGCCGCGAGAAGTTTAAGACCTTTTGACGCACCGTCTGTCCAAGCATAAAGATATGTACCGTCATCTAGCATCGATGTACTTGTGAGATAGGCGCGCATCTCCCCATTAGCGATGTACATCGTTCCAGAACGTTCTAGAGGGGTTCCCACCGTCTTAATGCTACAGACCAGAGACTGTTTGAGACCAAAAAGATAGGAAATGGTAGTAACACCAACGATCCTCGCAGACGTAGGTGTCTCAACTAACTTTGGCATTGTGCTGCCTTTTCCTATTGAAGACGAAGGGAGAAACGTATTTTTTCTTTGTAGTACTGGTGTACTCGTTAAAGTCGTAGTCGTCGCAACCGAAGTTCCAACTTTATTCTCCTTCGGAGAATTTGAAAAAACATACCATGCGCCACCTACCACAATAATTATCCCTGCAACCACCCCTGCAATTGCTTTATAGTCTTTATAGAACATGTTAAGCACATTTATTATCCTCCTTTCCCTTTCCATTTTATCTCTTTATATATAGCACGTTTTCGAGCGACCGGATCGTACTTTATCAGTTGAATTTTTCGCTCCACCTTCTTCTTATTCTTACGGGTAATAACTATATGTTTCGAAGCGGACGACTGCATCCGAATGATTCGATCTTGTGACATGTTGAAAATGTAGCAGAGTAGCCGTAGTTAAGCAACCATCATTCTGCATAGTAGATTTAATCCTCTAGTTTCTTTCCAAAAAGTATATAAATAATTACTACACTGCTAAACAGCTATCTTCGCCATGGCACCCCTCGACGAACGCACTGCACGCTTCTGTACCTCAAAGTGAGGCTCATCGCCCTTTATAGACACGATCACAGTGCCACCTTCTGTAACACCTTGTGCAACCATGAGAGATGCGAGCGGCGTGAGTATTTTATCCTGAATTGTGCGACGCAAAGGACGCGCCCCATACTGTGGATTGTATCCCTTTTCCGCGAGCCAGATTCGTACGGAGGGGTCTATTATAAGCGAAATGCGCTTCTGTGAGAGACGTTTCACAACTTCTTCGACCTGTGTATTAACGATACGGGTAAGTGCCTCCTTTGAAAGAACGTCAAAAATGATGATGTCATCGAGCCGGTTGAGAAACTCGGGACGGAAGTGTTCGCGAAGCGCATCCATTACCTTCTCTTTCGTCTCCTCGTAACGCGTCACGTCGGTCGCATCCGCGGTACCGAAACCGATATGCGCAAGCCGGTCGATGAATTCCCCACCGATGTTGCTCGTCAGCACGATGATCGTGTTCTTGAAATTGACCTTGCGTCCCTTGCCATCGGTGAGATGACCAGAATCAAGTACTTGGAGTAGGATGTTAAACACTTCTGGATGTGCTTTCTCGATCTCGTCAAAAAGCACCACTGCGTACGGACGATGTCGAATGCGTTCCGTGAGTGTACCAGACTCTTCATAGCCGACGTAACCCGGGGGCGCACCGATAAGCTTGGCGACCGAGTGTTTCTCCATGAATTCACTCATGTCGACGCGTACGAGAGCATCCGCATCATTAAACATAAATTCCGCAAGTTTCTTTGAGAGCTCAGTTTTCCCCACGCCCGTGGGGCCGAGGAAGAGGAATGAGCCTATTGGACGATTCGGATCGCTAATACCGACACGTGAACGCTTCACGGCATCCGTTACTTTTTGCACCGCATTATCCTGACCGATAATGTTGTGCTTAAGCGCATCTTCCATGCGGGAAAGTTTCGCGGCTTCTTCCTCAAGCATGCGTGCGACCGGAATGCCGGTCCAACGTGAGACGACCCCGGCAATATCCTGTTCAGTGACTTCTTCATTTAAGACGCGTCGCGACTTCTGCAACGTCTTCAGACGCTTCAATTTCGTCTCGAGTTCCTTCTGAAGGATCGGGATGCGCCCATAGCGAATCTCCGCCACCGTACCAAGATCGGCCGCGGTTTCTGCATTATCCGCCTGTACTTTTAACGTCTCGAGTTCGGTTTTCGCAGCGCGAATGCCGGACAACACTTCTTTCTCGTTTTTCCACTTAAGCTCCAATTCGCTAGTTTTCTCCCTCAGATCAGCTATTTCCTTGTCGATAACCTTGATTCGCTCTTTAATCTCCTTCGCACGCTCACCTCCCAGATCTTTCTGGAGCGCCTGCCGTTCAATCTCGAGGCGACGAATCTTACGATCAGTCTCTTCAAGAAGAGGTGGTTTGTTTTCAAGCGCAATACGTAGCCCGCTTGCCGCCTCGTCAATAAGATCGATGGCTTTGTCAGGGAGGAAACGGTCGCTGATATAACGCGCGGAGAGCTCAACTGCAGCAACGATGGCACCATCGGTAATACGCACGCCATGAAAGAGCTCGTATTTATCGCGTAGGCCACGCAAAATAGCAACACCATCCTCAATTGAAGGTTCTTGCACAAATACTGACTGGAAACGACGTGTAAGTGCAGCATCTTTCTCGATGTATTTTTGATATTCCTTCAACGTTGTTGCGCCGATGACTCGAATTTCACCGCGCGAGAGCGCAGGTTTCAGCATATTCGACGCGTCAAGAGAGCCTTCGGCGCTGCCCGCGCCGACAAGGGTATGGAGTTCATCGACAAAAAGAACTACCTTTCCTTCCGCACGCTCCACTTCCTTCATTACATTCTTCATCCGCTCCTCGAATTCGCCACGGTATTTCGTACCTGCAATCATGAGTCCGAGATCGAGCGAAAGGAGTTCCTTACCTTTGAGTGACTCAGGGACGTCTCCGCTTGCCATGCGCGCAGCGAGCCCCTCTGCAATCGCGGTTTTCCCCACGCCAGCCTCACCAATGAGCACTGGATTGTTCTTGGTACGGCGCGCAAGAATCTGGATGACCCGGTTGATTTCAAGATCGCGACCAATAACGGGATCGAGCTTGTTCTCGGCGGCCAACTTGGTGAGATTGCGTGCATATTTCGCGAGTGCACGAAAGCGTTTCGGGCTTTCGATTTGGCCGTCTTTTGAACTCTTAAGCTCTTTGAGAATGGCTATGGCCGCGTCACGTCCGATCGAGAAACGTGTAAGAATATCGTTTGCGGGACCCGGGTGTTCGATGACAGCAAGGAATAAATGTTCGGTGCCAACAAATGTATCGTTCATGCGTGCCGCGATTTTTCCTGATGCTTCAAGTGCCTGCGCGAGCTCGGGGGTGAGATAAATCTGATACGAAGGAGAAAGTACTGAGGCGCTCTCGGGTGCCTCTAAATGCTCGAGCACGGCGTCGGCAAGCATTATGGTATCGACTTCCATGCGATCAAGCATAGAAAATACAAGGGACTCTTCCTGGAGCACGAGTGCCGCAAGCAAGTGAAGCGGCGAAACGTGATTCTGTCCTCGTTCTATCGCGAGTTCATGTGCACGTCGTACGGCTTCTTTTGCTTTGGTGGTGAAATTATTAAATGGAGGCATGGTGTGTCCTAAAAAGTTAGTTTGATACGGTTGATGTCGATACTGCTGCGGTCGACGTTGACACAGTCGATGTTGCGGAAAGAATATCAATTATTGTACCCGCAGAAATGAACAGTCCGGGTGTGGACCCTTCCGCAATGCCAATAAGATTCCCTTCGAGGTCGACCGCGGCACTTCCGACCCCAGTGTCTGGTAACGTAGTATAAACACCTTTATCCCCTATGCGAGCAACGATACCCGTGGAAGCGGAGCCATCGGTACTGAGGGCGAGCACGGTTTCACCGAGTTTCAGATTATTCGAGGCAATCAGGAGCGGCGAATTTGTGTTTGGCAACACCGCCCCATCCGCAAAGCCATAAATTGCGATACCCTTACCTTCACGTGAAAGCGACGCAGCGCTATAGGAACCATCAGGAAATCCGATGAGGGCCTGTTTCGGCAGCACATCCTGTGCTGTGGTTACAACAGCGCGCGATTTGGGAAGATACGTGCCAATACTAATGGCCGGTGTCGACGTCCCCGTTCCCGCAGCGTAAATGGCGACTATTCGCGTTGCGTCTGTACTAATTGCCGTCGTTACGAGATCTTGATTCGACGGCGCTGGTGCGGCAGGTGCCTGAACGACAGCAGCTGGTGCCGCTGCCGCTACCGTCTCGATAGTGTGCTCGACGACTCGATTCACCGTTTGAGTTACGAAGGCCGGTGCGTGATCGAGTAGTGAAACCGTCAATATCCCGGTCGCAACCGATGTCACAAAATTCACGAGAATCGTGAGAAGTATGAGCTGAGATTTTGAAAGTTCCTCAATGTTCATATGACCATAATGCTACCCTTAATCACTATTGTCAATAAACTTGACGGAACGAGCAAATGCTTCCGCAAAGCGGGTTAATTCGCGTGGACGAATCTCGGGTCCCCAAGAGATTCGTAACGTCACGCGAGCACGTTCCAGGTCTCCCGTTAGAGCAAAAACCGCCCGTGAGCCTTCCTCGGAATCGGTCTCGCAGGCGCTTCTTGTTGAAACGGCGAAGCCTGCCTCATCGAGGAGCGCGACAATATAATCAGTATCTCGCCCAAACAATGACACATTAAGAATGTGCGGTGCCTGTGAATCGCCCTCCTGAATAGAGACATTTGATATGGTGTTTTTTATAAGCCAGACGAGCCGTACCCGTTCCCGCACTGCGGAGGCACGAAATATCTCGCGCATGCGCACGGCAACACCGAGTGCTGCGGCAAAATCTCGTGCCGCAATAGGATTCTCGCTCCCGGGCCGTAATCCGCGTTCTTGTCCGCCACCCTTGTATAGAGAGACCATAGGAATCGTACGGTGCGCAATTAGAGCACCAATGCCACGAATGTTACCGACTTTTGAGGCATCAAACGTAAGCAGGTCTGCGCCAAAATGTGCGCGCGAAATTTTTTCAGTTAAGGGCGCTTGACTTGCATCGACGTGAAGTATGGCCGCAGTTCTTTGCGTAGGCGAGAGAAAGTCCTTGTTATTATGCGTTCGCAATACCTCGGCAACTTCGCGTGTATTCCATACCACCCCTGTCTCGCCACAAACCGCATCCATTGAGACAAGCACTGTCTCCTTTCGCACCATTCTTAAGAGTGTTTCGGTATCGACGCGGTACTCTTTTATCGGAAGGGCTTCAATAGAGACGCCCTCAGCCGCAAGAAGTTTCGCGTTTTCAACAATTGATGCGTGTGCACTCGGTAGATAGAGAATATGTGTATCGTTTTTACCCATCGTGCGGAGTGCCCGCACATATCCGAGAATGGCAAGTGCGTTGCTCTCTGTCGCGCCACTCGTGAAAATGACATCATCCGGCTGTGTCTCGGTAAGCCGTGCAATGATTGTTCTCGCGCTTTCAAGCATGTCTTTTGCGTGTCGCCCCTCCTCGTGCGGAGAAGAAGGATTACCGCTTATGCCGGCCGCATTATCAAGATAGACCCGCCTATTACTGAACATGAGCATATTCTACATGATGTAGACATTCCACATCACTTTGCAACAGGATATTCCCAACAACACCTTTCAGAATCTGTGCTATCATTAAGTTAATGAAAGCTCCGGACCTCGATAGACAGCGTAGTGAAAAGTCACGCTCGCTTAGTGAGTTTTTGAAACTCTATAATGAGAATCTACCGTCTGCATTCCCTCATGTGACGACCGCACTGCTCGAAGACTTTAAGAATGCCCACACAAACCTATTTGGATCGAACAGTGTATGGTCGCTTGATGTCCATAGAAAAAAGGTAATGGATTGGTTACGCGCTCGTCCGGTATAGTCCCTGTTGTATAGATTCGAACATCGCCCCACATGCGGGGCAAGACAAAATTTTGAGAGTACAATTGTCCTATTACAGCCGACGATAAATTTTGCGGATCAAATTACTTCAGCCCAATGATAGAGCAAGTTCTGAGCTTGCCGACTGAATTTGAGGATAAACAGTTGGTTTCAATGCAGTGCAAACCAGAGCCACACCGCAACAATGCCGAGTACGATAATGATGCTCACCACTTGTTGCCAGCGTGGCTCCTTGATGTGCGTCTTAAAGTGCTTGTCGTTCTCAGCCACTAGTGCTCTATGGGGCGAGTAGAGCTGGGGAAGGGTATCTCACTCACAGATTGGATTCAGGCAATCCATTCACCGTGTCATACACGTTATACGAAAATGAGATGACCAGCCTGTATAACCACCAGACCGTTAGCACGAGGGTTCCGATTAGTGGCGGCTGACCGCTCCATGCGGGGATATGTAAAAACATCGGACTATTTCTTTTGTTTCCTGTGAAGCCTCTCATAGACGAAGTATCCGACAAAGACAATCGCCGTCGCCGCAAGTATGTAGAACAGATTATTGAACGCAGGATCAATGGCGCTCCATTTGTCGCCAAGATAGAGACCGATGTACGTAAGAACGGCTGACCATAAGAACGAGCCGATAAGGGTATAAAGGAAGAACTTCCAAATATTCATCTCGAACATGCCCGCTGGAAGCGATATGAAAGTACGGACTGCAGGGAGAAGTCGCGACGTAAAGACAGCTCCTGAACCGTACTTCTCGAACCAACGTGCTGACTTCGCGTAATCGCTCTCCCTAAGCCATACATACTTGCCGTAGCGACGGATTAGATGAAGAAGAGTATACTCCTCTAATTCGTAACCAAGGTAATAGCATAGGAGGGAGCCGATGAGATTCCCTATCGTGCCCACCAACACAACGAGGGGAAATTGCAGCGTACCCCGGCTCACCAAGAATCCAGCGAAAGGCATTGTCACCTCAGAAGGAATCGGTATAAGTATGCTTTCAAGCATCATGAGTAAAAATACGGCTGCATATCCGTATGACTGAACGAGACTGACGACGAGAGTAGAGAGGTGGGTCATGAAATTAGATTGGATGCGCAATGCGTCATTTGCCTTCTACGCTTGCGCTCATCAAAAAAGCCATGCCTGTTTTTGGTATTCGTTCATGGGATTATATGGGAAGAATAGCATCATACCGTAGCTTATCCTGAATCTTATTATAACTTCTCCGAGAAGCCATCCTGAAAGTCGAGCGAAGTATGTACGACGTCGTATCAATGCCTGTTACGATGTAAAAGCGGACTAGCAGATCAATCTTCTGTCAGCCGCGAGTAAGGCCTGTTCCTCACTCGTACAGCACGATTGATACAGTCAACGCGGCCCCACTTCGGACGACTTGGGACGTACTTAGAAAGTGTCAACAATGCGTTGACTTAGTACAAAGTTTTTTAGCCCCCTGCTTTTTTAACTTTTAAGAGTTCTACTTCAAAAATAAGTGTGGAGTTTGGCGGAATGATATTCCCAACGGCCTGGTTACCGTATGCGAGCGATGCTGGAATGATAAGTTTGCGCTTACCACCTACCTTCATCCCAACAATACCTTCATCCCAACCTTTGATAACGCTCCCAGTACCAAGAACAAAGGTGAAGCCCGAGGTTCCATGATCAGCAGAGGCATCAAAGACGGTACCATCGGTAAGCGAGCCAACATAGTTTACTGTCACGGTGTCACCTGCTACGGCAGTAGCCCCTGTTCCGATAACTTCATCCTGCTCTATAAGCTGAGTCACGGGAGGAGTAGTATTGGTAGGCATAGGAGTAGTAGTTGTTGTTTGAACGTTATTATTAATAGCGGTCCCAGAAGCTGACGAAGCAGGTGTGCCGAAAACCGAAAGACTTGGAAGAACAAAAAACATGATGATTACAACGAGTGCAAGTGCAACGGCAATTCCAGTTTGGGTTGGTTTCATATGCAATAGCTATTATATAGTAACAGTATACTATGGGACCTGAAAAGTTTTAAATCGCTTCACCTCCTCAGCAACAGCGGCTTGCGCGATACTCTCATGTCCTGGGACTTCACGATCGAGGAAGATCTTGAGTGCGGTTGCGTCACCGGTTTCCGCGAGCTTGGCGAATTCATCGCGCTTATCACTGGCAAGCTTCCCGATTACCGACAAGGTCGCAGCCTTAAGTGCAATCTCTCCAAACTGCGCAATGATTGTTTGCTGCTCGGCAATCGGGAGGTCCTTGATACCGAGATCGGCAGCAATGAGGGCGGTAAGTTCATCTTGCATAGATGGCATCATAACATAGGTGTTAGAAAATACGTTTTGTAAAGTCTTCTGAGTTTGGAATCAGCGACGGACCATGGTGGATAACCATCTCCAACGACCCGTTACTGGTTGGGACGTACTCGACAACTCTTGGAACATTTATGGTGCCAAGAAATTTATATGATTTATCAACGAATACGGGCACATGATGTGACAGAGCATAATTCTGAGCCTGTGTATCTATAATAGCCTTATTGCCACCCATGACGTAGATAATCCCTTTTACACTTGAGTATCCATGCGTCTCAGTCAAATTAATCGGGATGTTGTGAGCATTCGTGAATACCTCTTGTCCGGGCACAGGAGTCGATACATGGTCGAACGTATGGTGATGTGTACCAGCATAGACAGGATTGCCTTCCGCGTCATGAACCACACCACCGGTACCATCATGTACAACTGAATCGTCAATCGTTGGCACGGGGGCGTGTTCGATCGCGATGGGTAGTGGCTGAGGATTGGTGGCCGCGACATGCTCTACAGGCTGAGACAACGGTACTGTCTCTTCAACCAGATGGTGCGGCACAACCTCTTCGGGGTGGTATGGAGGCGTAAGATGCATATCCATATCTCCTGTCGTATGAACGATATCCGAATGCATTGCATCATCGAGATGCACTTGCCCATTGATGATGGTCATATGCGCACTCGGATCGATGCGGACACTCGCGCCATCAGCTTTGAAGAATCCGTGATCGATAGCGATTCGGTGCACGACATCGTCGAGCGAACCTTTATCGGCTGAAATAAGCTTCGCTAGATCGCTGTTCTGGTTAACACCAGCAGGAAGTTTTACGTCTTTATCGTGCAATTCTTCCGCAAGCCGCTTAACCATGTATTCATATCCGTGGCCGGACGCAGCATCAACGGTCGGCATCCCGACATGATCGATGCTTCCGGGCGTTAAGGACGGCAACGGATGAGAGGGTTCAGTCCAAACCACATCATCATGCTGCGGCATGTCTGCGACGTGCGCATTAAAAATATTTCCGAAATCGTGCTGCGCCATCGCAAGGCTCCTCTGAAGGTTCTCGTGTAGAGTTTGTGCAGCTTGCGTATCTCCATTCGCAACCGCCTGTTCGAGCGCGAGCCGCGTAGCTTCCATATCTTGCGCGAGTTCTTGCACCACATGATCGACTCCAATTCCAGGGAAATGCTGGCGCGCAACCTCCATCCAATTTGCCACGAGCAACTGCTGTCCGGGCTCATGGTAGGGCACACTGGTAATCTCATCAGAAACATCGGAGTGGCCAGGCGTGCCGTGGACTTCGACCGTGGCAGAAAGATTATCGTCATGCACATGATACGTCTTATCTATGAACTCAGCATGTTCCGCTCCAGGCGCAGCTGCAGCATGCTCCGAAACCGTACCCGCTTCTGATGCGGTCGTGTGATGCCCGAGCATAGTGCCTATCCAATTATGTACGGATTCGCCCCATTGGTGCTGATTTGCGTAATCGATACCTTCCTTGACACCTTCCGAGAGAAACATCATGGCACTTCCCATGACTACAGTATATCCAATAGCTTTTGCCATAGCTATCTCCTTACCCCACTTTTCATCTTGCTTCAGTTTCTCAAACTTTAAGAACATGGTTGCCATGCCTGCGATGCGTTGTATGGCGACGACAGACATGCAAGCGAAAGCTGCCGGTATTGATACTGTAGAAAGGGCGCCTGCTCCGAGGCCAAGACTGAGACCAACTGCAAGTTTCGTCTTCCATCCGTACTTGTTATACTTCTCGCCCAAAGAACGGAAGAGTCCTTCCAGTCCTCTGATCTTCGCTGTTTCCGCATTCAATTCTCTTGAACGCTGCGTGAGATGCTCTTCCGAACTCTTCCACCATTCAAATTTCTCTTTCGTTCCATTCTCAGCGACCTCGATAAGCCCGCGCAATTTGTCACGCCATTCTTTCGACGTGCCATCCGCCATCTCATGTGCATGTCCCGGATCAAGAGCGGATCCTGGATCCGTAATGAACATCCCCTCCGAAACAGGCTGTATTGTAAAATCTTGCCCTCGCGAATTACCTTCAACAGTTGGAATATCCCCCTCGGGATTAGTGGGGCGTTCGATTAAATTCTCAGCTCCACTTTCAGACGTACCGGCATGAGTATGGACTTTTTCCACAACGACCGTTGATTCCAAACTTCGTAACTCTTCTTCAGCTGCAAGGGCATCCCTCTCAATATCATCATGTGTACGAGGATATGTTGGGTGGGCAATTTCCAATTCGAACATCGCAATATCGTCACGAAGTTTTTTTATTCGTGTTCTTCTTGAGTCATCAACATCTATCCGGTCCTCTACTGCAGCCTCCCTAGGCATCTCTCGAGGAGGTGGGTCTTCCATCGCTTTCGCCTTTTGTTCCGCAATGAGGGAGTCTATTCTAGAAGCAATTGTTTCCTGATCAACCCTTCCAGAAACGAAATTCTCCATTTGTTCACCCATCAAGGATCTGTATCTTTTAAGAACGTCAGGCGGTACCGGTTTCAAGGGTGGATAGATCCTTTCAAACTCTTCCTGAGCAACCCTGCGACGATCACGATAAAAATCTAAAGAATTTGTGGACACTGGTTCATCTTTTCCATCGTTTACTTGGGGGGGTTGATGACTTTCCCTCTTTATCCGGCGCCGAGGACGGTTACCTTTGCATGCTGGTTTTCTAGACGCCATTCCATCAACCCTATCGGCTAATAGTTTAAGATAGCTTGGTCGCTTTTTCTCAGGAAGCCTCCTATATAGATTGATGACATCCTCTGGTGGCGTTCCACCCTCATAGAGGTTCGCAAGTTCACTAGGAACCTGTGGTTGTCTTATCTCCTCAGATACATTCTCTCCAATAGATGTGCCGGGTTTAGATTGTGACCTCTTCTCTCTGGCTCTTTGAAACGCTTGCCTCATTACGCCAGACTGTACCTTCGATTTTTCTCCTGATTGTAGAATCTTTTCTGATGACATACTCTATTGCGAGAGATAGCGCTCGCGAATCATGTTTTCAACTGTAGCACGGTCGCGACCATACGTAAGCGAGGAAAGATGAATGAGATCATCCACCTGCGCTAAATTTTGTGCAGGTAAATCGGGTGTCTTCATGTCAAACGGCTTTTGTGGCACACCGCGCACAAGAATCTTCGCGTAAGCATTGCGATTCTCTATATTGACGAAATCGAGCGTCTCAAAAACGGGCGCGAACTGTTTTGAAAAAAACTCTGCGTCTTCTTCACCAACACGGAATATTGCCATATTGCCGACGTTACCAAAGACCGCATCACGAGTCTTTTCCTCGATTTGTTTGAGAAATTGATGCGCCACCGTGAGCGAAAGTTTGTATTTGCGCGCTTCGGAGAGAATGCCGGGAATGGAGTCGGTAGTTACGTTTTGAAACTCGTCGATGTATAGATAAAAAGGCGGATATGGCGTACGCGGGTTATCGGCACGCGAGAGCGCTGCCATGAAAAGTTTTCCGACGATAATGAGTCCGAGAAGGTTCGCGTTCTTTTCGCCGAGACGACCCTTGGAAAGATTGATGAGGAGAATCTTCCTCGTATCCATCACCTCACGGAATTTGAATGACGATTCTTGCTGCCCAACAATAGGGCGAATGAAGTCGTTCGCGGTAAAGTCATCGAACTTGTTCGTAATATATGGGACTATATTTTCAAGTGCCGCATCGCCACCAGCTTTCGTTGCAATCTCGTTCCAGAACTGATTCACAATCGGGTTCATGCTTTTCGCAAGTTTCTCGCGACGAAATTCATTGTTAGAAAGCACGCGCGCGATGTCGAGAATGGTTGAACCGCTCGCAGGATCTTCCATCACGAGTTGTGTCGCATTGCGAAAATACTGTTCGAAGGCTGGACCCATACTCTCTGGCACATCACCATAGAGTCGACGAAAGATCATCAAAAGTTCGTTCACGATGAATGTCTTCTGCTCGGGACGCGACATATCATACTCAAGAAAATTGAGACTAAACGGACGCGAGAGATCGGCAGGATCGAAGTAGATGACGTCTTTATAACGATCAGGCGGCACGGCGGCGAGAATATCTAGGATGTCGGAACCATGTGGATCTATGAAACAGCAACCCTCGCCATTTTCTATGTCTTGGATAATCATCGACTTCATGAGCCCGGTCTTACCAGTACCTGTTTGACCGATTATATAGAGGTGGCGCAGGCGATCCTCAGGATCAAGGTGCACACGTGTTTCCCGTCCGCGATACGTGTTGATACCGAGGAGTGCTCCAGTTTGTGGGAGCGAAAGCGGTGCGGGTGCATGTGTAAAACGTGCCTGCTTCAAGTGCGGTGAGGACTTAATGCCTGTCGGTGGAAAATGATAAATGGTCGTGAGTTCCCGTAGCGATAGTGGGAGGGCAGAGGAATCAGGCAGACGAAATGAGAACTCATCGAGAATCGTTTGCGTACGCCGTGCTTCTGGCGGAATACGTTTGAACACGAGCCGGTTCCCTTGCGTGTTCGAGAATTGGTTAAATGCCGCTTCAATAGTACCGAGTACTCGCTCCGCCTTACGTTCGTCGGAAGAAGAGACGGCAAATCGTATCGTCGCGCCGACGATTGACGCCGCGATCTTTTTCTCAACCTGCTCGATGTATGTCTTATTCTCTTCAATCTGACGTATTTCGGCTTCCTTTGCCTTCTGTTCATCCTTAGGTTTATTGGAGAAAAGAGCTTTGCCAAAATCCTGAGCGAGTTCCCCAAGCGCTGTTTCCGGCGTACTAAACGCCGCGGCACGTCTTTCGCCTTTGCGTAGAGCCTTGAGAATTTTTGTGTAATGCTTCACATGCCGTTCCGCGCGCGGCTCGACAATTATTTGAAGTGCCGCGCCTTCGCCCGTGGGTTCTATATTGGCGAACGCATTTGTGATCGCATTGATCGGATCGTAGTCAAAATCGGTGTAGTCTTTTAAGGGTAGCGCGGGATTCTCTGCAAACGTCGCGACTGAAGCAATCGAAGTTCCGTGTGAAGAAAATATGTTGTAATCGGACAGTTGCGGCACTGCCTGCGCATCAGGAAATACGGCGAGGAGTTGTTTTTCGAAGAGATCGCGCTTTCCATTCGGTACTGCCACATAAAATTGGAGCTCAGAACCTTCTGCTGGAACGGCGAGCTCAAGCGCGTAATAGTGTGGTTCGCCAATCACCGCGTCCTCAACCGAGAGAAGTCCTGCGTATAATTGTTCCATCCCAGAGATAAGCTCCTTAAGCGTTTTTGTGTGTCGATCTGCTTCCACACTTTTTGGTTCCGGAAGCGCGACTTCGTAGAGCGTCATCCTTAACGCCTTGAAACGTGGCATCTTTTCATCAATGCCAGATGCCGGAAGTCCTGCCGCGATATAACGTATAAGATATCGGTGAAAATCGTCTGTGATATGCGGATCGTGGAGTTTCTCAAGCACTGACAGTGCATTTTTTATACCTTTCTCCTCCAGAATCCTCTCTAGATTCCTGATTACTTGTTCGCTCTCCCCGAGATTGAGTTCAACGAGTATCGCGTCTGCCTCACTCTTTTGCGTTGCTTCGCTGATGCGGTATTCCGACGCCAAAACTTCCTGTGAAGCAGCGTGATGTATATGAATCTGTTCGGAAATAACACGAGAACGCTCGAGCACCCCGGATTCTTTCCCACGCCCGGCAAGTTCCGCCTCCTTGCGTAGCACTTGTTCGCGCAAATAGGCAAGCTCCTCTTCAGGCGTATACAATTTCGGTACAGATTCCATCTGTTACAGTATACTGCACCTTCATGATGAACTTTTTACTCGCCTGTATACATCTCGATCCGATCGCTATCGTAAAGACTGGTGGCTACCTTGGTATCGGATTCGGCTCGAAAATGGATAATGCTCTCTTCAAGCGTACAGATTCACGCTTCTTTAAACAGGAATATCTTGAACGCACTGAACGGTTTTACCAAAAATATGGTGGACACACGGTCATGCTTACCCGTTTTGTACCATTGGATTCTTTCTAGGCTCACTAATTCCCGGCGGCGGGAAATGTGTGCTTCCTCTTTCGCTTGTTATCGTTGTAGCCTCTTTCCTACCCATCCTCCTCAATCTCGCCCGTGGCAAACAAGCGGTCTAATAACCTCAAGTACCGGGAATCACCGGGTAACTCAATAGGTCAAAAGAAAACCGGCGAGGTACGTTCGCCGGTACTGCCCTATTGTTACTAGCGGCAAGCCGTGAGGGAAGAGATTTTTCTGAGTAACTGGTTATTCACTCGCGCCGGCAATCGAGACGTGACAATATGATTAGGCTTGTGTCCGAACCACACGATCCGACACTGCTCCTCGGGTGTGGCATAAAACATGTCTGCGGGTATCACCGTCCATAAATTTACCGGCCCAAAATGCAGATCAGGCCATTTTATAGTACGCATATAAAAGCCTCTCTTTCAAACAGTCTACGTTAAATTATATGCGAATTCAGAAGAACCGTGAAGTGGACATATGCGGAGCCTCTCCTAAACCATTCAGCCACATGACGCCATAGAGGCAATACGCGCTTATGTTAAACGCTATTCGCGGTTTGCAACGAACCTGGAATCAAACACGCGATGGACGATTCCAAAAATGGAAGACCCAATTTATCACCGCAAGTACAAGAGCAAATAGGAGCGCTGTCCAAAATCCGCCAACAACAAATCCAGGAACAAGATAGGACGCGAACATTACAAGAAGCGCGTTGATGACAAGCGAGAAAAGGCCAAGCGTCAGGATATTTATCGGCAACGTAAGAACAAGAAGAATAGGACGAATAAAGAGATTGAGCGCTCCGAGAACAATTGCTGCGATAAGCGCCGCAATAAGAGTCACAGAAACATTCGGGACAATATATGCCGCAATCAGGATTGCAAGAGTCGCAACAAGCCAGTGAAAGAATAACTTCATATTAATGAAGTACTGAATTGATCGCGCTTTGGAAGGTACTGTACGGATATGCACCCGCAATCATCTGTGTTCCGATCACGAACGATGGGGTTGCTTGGATGCTGAAATTCGCCGCTTCGGTACGGTCGGCATTGATTGCCGCATCATAAGTTGCCTGATTCGCAGCAACGGCAGCCTTAATTTTAGCAAGATCGATACCGCTCACCGAATTCGTCACATTAGCAAGGAAGGTCAGGTTTTCCGTTGCGCTCAAGCTGTTCTCCTGGGGTTCTGTCACATAAAGTGCCGTACGCCATGCAGCGAATTGCGCGGGATAAAGCGCCCATACCGCTCGCGCGTATTCAGCATCTACCATTGAGTCAGGACCGAGAAATGGAAAATCCTTGAAAACAACCTTGACCTTGCCTGCGTTTACATAATTTTGGATGATCGATGGCAATGTCGTGATTTCGAACTCCTTGCAGTAGGGGCATTGATAATCTGACCACTCAGCGATAGTGACTGGGGCATTTGCTTGACCAATGAACGGTTCGCCCGCGGTTTTTACATTCTTAATATTTACCGGTGGTAACGCGGTCCCCGTGGTTGTTCCAGCTGGAGTAACGGCTGGATGAGCTCCGCTCCATAGAACCGCTCCTCCGATAATGAGCGCGGCCAGCAGAACCGATATTGGTAAGAAATACTTGTTGCCCATGTTATTGGTGTCCATATGCAGGGAATAATACCATACTACTGGGACACACAATTGGGAGAAATTCCAAACTGATTCCCGTGGAACGAATACGGCAAGAAGTTTTGTGTAAATATTTATCGTTCATGTCGCGCAAAAAATCACGATCATGTCAGATCCTCTATACCGTCGTATTTGCATAACCAATCGCACTTCACGCGACCGATTTTTATTCTCTATTGATACTGAATATAGATCGGTGCGGGGGTGAGCTTTAATATTTCGGCAGGTGTCAGCATGCCGTGCGAAGGTGGTCTAAGGTCGTTTTTATAAAAGAGTTTGATGCCTGTAAATTGTACGGGTTCCGGATAAATGACTGCGTTATAAGTCCCCTTCTTCTTTCTTCGCGAGCCCCAGCCATCCATATTCATGACTATCTCAACCTCTGGCAACGGCCGTATGTTTTTATAATTAGTGACCATTGATTCCGTAAAACGGTCTACGATAAGCACCTTTGGCGGCAAGTGGTATTTGTCCACAATACTGGCAAGATAAGTAGCCGCATAATTTATATCAGAAGCATCAAAAGTGCCGATAACGGAATCGGGCGGATTACCATACTTCATAGAAAATTCCGGGTCGATAGCAAGTTCTACCTGTGACATTCTCAAATATGGTTCCAGTAATGGAAGTTCTTTCTGCAGATCGCTTAATCCGACTTGCACATCAAGAATGGCGAGCCCGTGTATCTGATTGGCTAGCTGAATTGTCTTTTCGATTTGATTATCCGGCATTCGTAGTCGGTACATATGATCTGAACCGGGACTTCCCTGAGCAACAACGGCTATGTATTCCAACGCCGGTATCACGGGCGTACTTGGATCAGCGGCCGCCCACTCCGCCGTCGTACTTGCAAGCATCGAGAGCATTTGGGCTGTTGGATACTCCCCGAGCACGCCCATCTGTGTGGAATAATAATTTCCGTAATAGGCGACGATGCGTTTGAAAGGCAGGATGGCGCCAGCATTAGGATACACCGTATTTACTGGCCAGAGCCGCTTGGCACCCAGTGTCGTAGTAGTCGAATCCAATGCCGCCTCAGACGAGGCAACGAGTGTTGAAGTGCTCACATGCGCAAGTGCAAAGAGCCGCGCGACATAATCGGCTTTATTGAGTACCGGGAGCGGAATGAAACGTTCATGGCCACCAAACGCTTCCGAGCGATATGTAAACGAAGAGAAATCAGCAAAGAAAAAAAAATACATGCCTACAAGCACGGCAACGCCTACACTTATCCAACGTATCGTCTTAGACATAATCAAACACAAATCATTCTAGCCGATGCCAGTGAAAAGCGCCAAAGGTGAATTCGCGAGAATGGGCATACCATGTGTCACCATTTTGCCCTTTCCTTATTGCACGGAACGAGGTATACATTCATTAATCTATGCGATTCAAACGAACAAAAATTGTAGCGACCATTGGCCCATCCTCCTGCGACGTAAAAACACTCACGAGTCTCATTGAGGCCGGCGTGAACGTTACCCGCCTTAATTTTTCACATGGTTCGCACGAAGAGCATGCACATTATATCAAGACTATTCGCACAATATCGAAGAAACTCAACGAGCCTGTCGCTATTCTGCAGGATCTTTCGGGACCGAAAGTCCGTATCGGCGATTTCATTGAGGGTGGTGTTACTCTTGTGCCTGGAGCGCGATTTACGCTTACTGCAAAAAAGTGTGCCGGCACGGAGAAACGCGTATTCATTAATTATCCGTACCTATATAGAGAAGTAAAGAGGGGCGATATCATTATGCTCGACGACGGTCGCCGAAAGCTCGAGGTTACCGCGGTGCATGGTCATGACGTAGAGACCAGCGTCATTGTGGGCGGCGATATTAAGGGTCGACGTAGCGTCAACGTGCCCGGCGCGTTTCGCAAGATTAATTCCGTCACTGAGAAAGATCGAACTGATCTCATCTTTGGTCTCGCACAGGGTGTCGACTTCATTGCGCTTTCGTTCGTGCGCTCCGCAGATGATGTGAGAAAATTTCGAACGCTCATCGAGAAACAATCGCCCAAACATACTCCTGCCATCATCGCGAAGATAGAGACTAATGAAGCGGTTGCAGACATCGATGCGATAATCGCGGAAGCCGACGGCGTTATGGTTGCACGTGGCGACCTGGCAGTAGAAGCGTCACCCGAAAACGTGCCCCTTATGCAGAAACAGATCATCCATAAGAGTGTCGCCGCCGGCAAGGCAGTTATTACTGCCACTCAGATGCTTGAGTCGATGATCCAGAATCCAGTACCGACCCGTGCTGAAGTCGGCGATGTTGCTAACGCAATTCTCGATGGCACAGACGCGGTCATGCTTTCGCAAGAAACCGCTATGGGCAAATATCCGGTGGAAGCGGTGACGATGATGACACAGATAGCAAAGAAGACTGAGAATGCCAGCATATACCGCGATCTCTTTCGCGGCATCCATGCAAGCGATGAGACTGAGACCGTTGACGCGATTGGCCGCGTGGTCGTGGACGTCGCCCATGCCACAAATGCAAAGGCCATCGTGGCCCTTTCTGAGAGCGGCTTCACCGCACGCATGATTTCGCGTTATCGACCAACACGTCCAATCATCGTCTTCACGCCACGCGTGGAGACCGCACGCCGACTGGCACTGTCCTTCGCTTGTCATCCGCTTATCGCAAGCTCGTTCGAAAACCTACTTGATGTCGTCGCTGAATCAAAACGTACTATGATTCATCAGAAGATCGCGAGTAAGCGTGACCATATTATCATTGCAGCAGGTATCCCCTTCGGAAAGGTCGGAGGAACTAACACGGTGATGGTGCAGGTACTGTGACTACCTTCCAAACTCTACACTACTGAAATGAATCACGGCCACCACAAATTTCATTATGACGAGAAGGTTCGGAGGGTCAGGCAGAATCCTGAAAAAATATTATCCGATATAGGCGTGCATGAGGGATCAGTGTTCATGGATATTGGCTGCAATGATGGATTCTTCACAATCCCTGCGGCCAGAATAGTTGGCATGCATGGTAAAGTCTACGCAACAGATACCGATGGAGATTCCATATTGAGGCTACGCAAGAAAGCTGAAGAGGAAGTTCTTAAGAACATATATACCGAGATAAAAGAAGCGGAATCTGCCGTCTTTTGCAAGGGTTGTGCGGATGTTATCTTTTATGGCACTGTTCTACATGATTTTAACGATCCTATTCAGGTGTTGAAAAACACGAAAGAAATGCTTGCCCCCAACGGAAAGCTGATTAACTTGGATTGGAAGAAGATAGCAACAAAGACGGGCCCTCCCCTCGCTATACGGTTTAGTGAAAAAGAAGCGACAGATATGATACACATGGCCGGTCTACGCGTTGTCGAAACAAAAAATCTCTCAGAAGATTTTTACATGGTTACGGCTATCCTTAATTCTTAATTAAGCGCACGCTATTTTATTTCTATAAAGTGGTCCCGTCTTGTTGAGATTAGATAGATCTCATCCGAAACAGACAATAATAATTATGGTCTTAGCACTAGTTTATGCGACTTGCCGAGACAAATATAAATGAAAGAAGCTGGATGAAAAACCATCCTGTGAAGACATAGGCGACCATGGCTAGGACGGCAGCAATATCGAATTCAGATCTATTCCCAAGACTGAGTGGTGCGAAAGAACCTGCAAATGGGCCGAGCAGCACTGCGCTAACTCCGTAAATCCAATTAACGAATCTCGAAACAGAATTCGCTCCGAATAGTTCCAGCAATATCCTAAGAATGAGAACCACTTCGACAATGCCGACAACCACATTGATAAGCCGTGCCACCAAAATTGCTGGATAATAAGACCGCTGCACTATGAGTTCTGCCATGCGTTACATTCTACCGAAGTCATAATGGAACGAGCATGAAGACGGAACAGTTTCTAGCATTACCTGGGGACACCTTCATCACCAAAGACTGTCAGCGAACCAGTGATGAGACTGTCAAGATTCAATCGATTGTTTCGACTCGCTAGAAGATAGTGATGGGTTAAACAGTGACATCTCTTTTTCCCTTATTCCTCTTTTTGACTTCCGAGACACCTTCCCTTAAACCGGTAGCTACGCCTTCCCCGAAGGCAAAAATCTTCTGCCCGGCATTCTTGAAATTCTCACTAATTCTTTGTTGACGCGGCTTTGTCTGGTTCCAAGCTCGCTCTGCTTCTTCTTTAAGACTTTCGACATGACTTGCCACGTTGAGCACTGTATTTCGAGTAGCTTTCGCTACGGCGGATTTGCGCGTTTTTTTCATATCTATTATGGTCTCATATACGCAGTGAAATAATCATGAACGAACTACCGAAAAAGAATTTCTTATCCTGGTGGACTTGATTAGTCTGTGCATCCGACCCATTCCAATCCACCACCCCGCCGCAAACGGACGTAGATAAGGTCTATGCCAATGCAAGTACACAAGCCCCTTTCTATACCCAAAATCGCACCAATATAAATCTTATAATGTTTGAAAATTAGTGAGTTAGTTTGCCGCTGTTCCTGTTGCGGAGGTGCTTGGGATCGAGAATGACTAGATCGTAATCATTTCGATGTATTGATATGCGGGCAAATGCCTTGGTACCATCACTCACTGTATCCACGGCGTAACCCTTTTTCGAAAGACCTTCTGCGAGAACCTCAGCAAGTTTCTCTTCATCTTCGACAATTAATATTCTCATAAGACAATGATATCCACTTCTAGTAATTGATTACAATATACGCCTTAACACATACTAGTTTCCCCATCATGAACAAAAGATGAAGAAGACTCAGATGAATTACTTCATGTTTTTTTCATTTGCCTGCTTGCATATTTATGGTAGGGAGTGTAGAAGCATGCTTTTACGTCTTCATACTTGATCTTTTGTTATCAGTTATTCATCCAATAGCCATGGCTATGCTTCAAATAAACGCGTAACTGGCCAGAGAAGTCGCTCACGATATACGGCGCGGCTTCTCTGGCCGTAACCACATAAGTTTAAGAAAGATTTTAATCAACCACAAGTACCATTACGTCCAAGCTATTGATTAGAAAACGGCCCGTACTGAATTCGCATTCTAATTGCACCATTCATTTCCTCATGGAGATGCTACGCGGACTTTTGAATCCAAGCCGCTTCCTCGATCGGTCATTGGAACTGACCCCTTTCTTCGGACCACATCCTAGACGATTGAGTGCGTGTAATTTTACAAACTCTGACGGTGCCATCCTGAGCGCCGAGTGTATGCGAGAGTGGTTATATACCCACACATGTGTGATACACCTCTGCGATGAGTTCTCCGAAAGAGTCAAAGCGGTTCGTGTCCCCGAGATCGATTTTGAACTTATCATAGAAGCTCTCTTGGTACCCGTTCTCTCAGGGACAGCCCGGTGCACTCCGTGAGATGACAGAACCGACCCTTCCCAATATTCCGACGAATGCTCCCGCGCGGTATTCGCTCGCGTTGTCGCTGTGGAAGATGCGCGGACGAGAATACGTGAGAAGCGCATTCCGAAGAGAAGCGGTGGTTTGTTAATTTGACAATATCAATATATCATGCTATATAAAATATAGGCACGGAAGGGAAGAACCTGTCCGCGTATTGCACATTCAAAAATTGGGAGACCGGAGGTTCTCCCTCAAACTATGGATAGATAGTCCTAAATCAACGGGGGAATCCCCATAAAGGTGATGAGATGAAAAAAATCGTGTTGATGGGTACACTCGGTTTACTTTCGGTTGCAGGAGTAGCATTTGCAGGTGAGAATTGGGATCCCAACTGCGGTTGCATGCGCAACAGTCCTTCAACGGTAAATACCGTGGCTCAAGCAGTTTCCGGTTCCAAATCGACGTCAGAATCGGGCGCAGTCGGGATTGGTACGGGAGGTCCAAGCACCGCAAAAGCCTCGACTGGCAATGTGTTAAATGACATCAAAACCGGAAATGTGAAGTCGAGGAGTTCTTCGACTGCCTCGGGAAATGGAGCAATTGTTTCCTATGACTCCTTCATTCCAGTGCAAGTCCCAGTACTACCACCGACTATTGTTGCCAGTGGAGGCATAACACTGGCGAAAAGTGGTCCCTGCGGACCGCGGTTAAGAATTAAGCCATTCACTCGTAAAAAGTACGTTCCCGAATTCTTCGGACTTTACGAGAAAAGCGTCACGGTCAAATCCTTGCAGGGACAGTTCGAAGGGCTAGCAAAAAGGCCTTTCATTTACAGCAGTGTTGTTCTGCCCAAGGAATATGGCGGAGAAAAGATAAACACCGCTTTCGGTGACCAGCTATATACGACCGTTGGAAATGATGGCCAGGGCGGCGGTTCAGGTAGCGCAGCAAACTACGCCAGCAGAACGGCAGTAGGCCTAGGTGCGGCACTTTCCGCAAACAGCAGCTATGGGATTGTGGCACAAGCCGCATTGACCTGCGTCTTTGCGGAAAAAAAAGCATACCCGAAACCTTCGGTGATTGGACTCAACACGCCCAAAGTAGATGTATTAGCAACAAGTGGACAGTATCGCTTGTTCAAAATCCCGAAGGGCCCGTTCCTCTGTGGTGGGAAACAGATTCCCCACGGATATTACTGTCGCTTTGAACGAAACCACGTTAAGGTGGTCAAAAATGTTACAATGACGAAGTAACTCTTCCTTGAAGGAAGTACGGGCCCCATGCGTTTACGCATGGGGCCTTTCCTATTTATTAAGTACGATTCAGTGCGCCTACCTGGGCTCGAACCAGGGACCGTCTCCTTAAGAGGGAGCTGCTCTACCAGCTGAGCTATAGGCGCGTTAGGGAAAATATAACAGATCTATAGTATTGTTTCAAAATGCTGGGGTGGCGAAACTGGTAGACGCACCTGCCTTAGGAGCAGACGGGGCAACCCATGGAGGTTCGAGTCCTCTCCCCAGCACTATTGACTTTGTAATAATATGTAATGTATTATTACATATAGAGAGATGTTCCTCACTACCTGAAGGAGAGATTATAATGAAGATTAACCCACTCAAGAGCCAATTGCTCGGGCTAATCCTGAGCTTGTTTGCCGGAGTTGAGGCTGGTTATATTTCTTGGTGGTTCTTCACTGAGAAATTTTACTATCACAAATTCGGCTCATTCGTCGGAACGGTTCTCGGTATTAGTATCGGTGGTATCGTTGCCTTCAATGTTTTTACGAAGCACCAACGTGACGTACCCTGGAATCATGAGGGTACGATCTGCCTCTTTGGTAAGAGAACCGAGGTAAAATGTTCTGCAGGAAGATATTGGGTTCCCTGGTTCTGTGAAATCCACACTGTTAATATAGACCCGGACAAACCCATACCACCACTGGCGGCGAAAGTTGTTATATCGAAAGAGACATCGAATCTTGTGCGAACTATAATGATCGTAATCGCAATCGTTCTGGGGATTAACGCCATCCAACGAAATAGAGGAGATGGAAAGAATATCCCGATGGCTCATAAGGCCATTCGGATTGCTCCAAGTGAGTGTGACCTAACTCGCGCGACATATCTACACACCCTTCATGTACAGGCGGATGGGTCTACCAAGATAGTGTCTATTCCAGAAGGAAAGAACGTCTGCTTTGAAGCATCATTCTGGGATAACCTCGAACGTCTTGGGTATAGAACCTCCGATGGGGTTGGCCCTGAGAAGTTATATAGGTGTACTCAGGAGGAGGTCGCTTCGGGCACATGTAACGAACGTTTTGGAACTACGTTCCAATTTACACCGGGAAAGGGCGTGCCTCTCCCGAAATACTGGTTCGTGAATGGCACGTAAATTGTATTGATTGAGACCGCCCAAAACGAACGGCGGTCTTTTTCTTTATCATTCTTTACCAACTGTTATTTTCTATGGCGCTGACTGATGTATCGGCAAGAGAACATTCTCGATTGTCGACTGACCATTTGGGCTTAAATTAAACGATCCAATAGCCATATCAATGATGCCGTAGGCGCCGAAGATAATGGCGAGTCCGACAAGACCCCAGAGAATGGCTTTGCGGCCTTCCTCTCGTTTTGTAGCGTCCCCTGCTTGTCGAATGAATTCGAATACGCCCCAGATAAATAAAATAAAGGCAGCGGCGGCCAGAAGTAAGATAATCGGATTAATTATCTGTGCAGCAACCCTTCCAACAAACGCGTAGAGGACGGACATCTATCCGCCGATCTGAACTCCTGCTTTAGGCGTACCGCCCGTAATGCCAGAGTTGTTACCGAAACCGGCCGTACCAGTAAGAATGTTTACAAGACCCCAGATAGAAACCATTACGAAGAAACCAATAAGACTGTACAGCATGAGATTCTTCCCTTTCGCTTTCACATCATCACTGTTAGCGCCAAGAATGAATGTGGAAAATGCGCCCCAAATAAAAACAATAAATGCTATGGCAAATATGACCGGGACAATGACGTTATTGATTGTGTTGATGACGAAATTACCAACGTCCGATACATTATTGATCGCAGCAAACGAGATGAGAGGCGATGCAAATACCGCAAGGGTTCCTAAAGATAAAGCGAGAGATTTTTTCATAATGTCGATAAATGAGTAACGAAGTAATTATAGTGTTTTTGTGAATTAGGTCAACCGGATTCTACGCCCTATGTGGGGATAGCCTACAACGTCGGATACGGAGGCGCATAACCGCCCGACGAAAGGCCAAGCGTACTCCCAAGGAGTCCCACGAGTCCCCAAATTGAGAAGATGACGACAAAACCGATGATACTCCACAGAACGAATTGTCTGCCATTTGCGCGTTCAGTTTCATTCGTTGCGCCTAGAAAAAAGTACTTGTACACGCCATAGAGAAAGAAGATAAATGCGACGGCAAGCAGCACTGGCGCAATAAGACCATTGATGATGTTAATGAAGCTTTTGGAATAACCCTGCAAATAATAGGTGTTAATACCACTAGAACTGGGTGGATTGGAAGAAACTGGAGTACAGACTGTTGGTAACCCGATATAACCTGCCGGACAAGGTCGCAAAGCGGCGAGTGAGATGGCGGGACCAACCGCGATGCCGACCAGAAATAATCTAGCAATAAGAATTGGTATAGGCGCTAAACGTTTCATATATAGGCTAATACGTTGGGTACGATACCGGTAAGGGTGGCGCCGTATAGCCGCCAAGTCCAAATGTATTTGCGACAACGTTCACGAGCCCCCAAAGCGATACCATCACCACGAAGCCGATGATACCCCAAAGAATGAGGGTGTGCCCTTGAGTGACCGCTGCTTCATCCCCTTTACTCCATATATACTGCTTAAATACGCCATAGAGAAAAACCAGAAATGATATCGCAAAAATGAGCGGAACGAGAACCTCATTGATGAGGAAGAGAATGGTATTTGCAAGCTGACATATACTGCTCGCACCGCAACTATTACCAATGCCAATACTTACGGATATTTGAAGGGCAAATGCAAATGCCGGCAGGGCAAATGCCGAGAATAGAACAAGGGAACGAATAATAGATTTCATATGCACAAAGTATGCCACATCATGCGGACGGTGCGATACCAAGCGTGGATAACAGTATGTTCAATATACCCCACACCGCAAAAAGCACGACCATCCCGATTATCCCCCAAAGGATAAACTGCCTACCTTCTTCCCGTTTCGCCTCTTCCCCGCCATGGATAAAGAAATAATTCACAACACCCCAGACAAAAAAAATGAATGCAAGCGTGAAAATAACCGGTGCGACGACCGTATTAAGGATACCAATAATACCAGTCGTGCCACTCCCGACAAAATCTTTGAAGCTTGTGCCGCCGCTTAAGTTCATATTTAACTACCACCTGTAAGAGCGGTTACCGTCGCTTGGATACCCATGGCTATCGCCTGCGCTCCAAGAAGCACCAAAGCGCCAACAACGGTCCAGAGAAGCATTCCTCGTGCTTCTTTTATCTTCTCAGGAGCACCTTGCGCCGCAACGAATTCATAACCAACAAATACCAACATTAAAACAATGACGATTGAGCCTATGAGTATGACAAACTGTAATATTTTAAGAAGAAATGCGCTTAGGCAACTACCATTGCCTGCACTACAATTGACTCCACTCAACGGATTTATGAGGGTAATGCTTGTGCCGGGAGTAACATTATTACTAGGGTTTGGGCTACTGATCGATCCTTGGTTACTACCGGTCGGTGACAGATTTTGGCCACTTGTCGGCGATATATTTGCTGCTCCGACACATCTAAATGGACCTCCTTGAGGCATATCGCAAGTCTCACCAGCCGGACAAGGCTGTGAAGCATCGCAATAACTACCTATAGCAGCGTGAGCAGTCATAGGTGTGATACCCTTCGCCAAGAAAAAGAGCATGAGGAAGATAGGTACAAAATGAAGTCTTGTCGCAATCCGGCGAATAATGGTGGGGGTGTATGTAATCATTGCTGTTGCAGGTAAGAACTCAAGGCCTGCTCTGCGGAAGAGAGCGCAACACTGACCGAAGAGCGGCCGCTTATCACATTTCCAATCATACTCGAAAACACCGAATCGGTATCGGTCGGTGCTGGGGACAGCCAACCGTTCGCATAGAGCGCCTCGGCATAGGCGACAGCACCGACTGGATCGGTAGGAGGTTGCTCGAGCTGATTGAGAGTTGCGGGTGCGAGACCCGTTGCAGCGGCGGCGGCGACCTGTTCAGATGAGTTTGAGAAAAGCCCCGCAACTTGATACGCACCCGAGGAATTCCCCGCGCCATGTGGAATCATAAATGCGTAAACAAGACCATAAACATTTTTTGTAGTTGCAGTTGCTGGTTGTGGTACCGGAGTAACGTCGAAATCAAGATTCGGGTTCGCTTGCGTAAAGAAACGTGCTTCGGACGCATACCCGAGGTAAAGCGCGAGGTCACCTGCGAGAAATGCTTGCTGTGAATCAGGCAGCGAGGCGTTCCAGGTGTATGAGACTTTTGAGGGGTCGGCGAATTGGGTATAAAACCCAATGACCGATTCTCCTGGAGGTACTCCGCCTGAAGTTCCACCCGCACCAAGATCAGCAGTCAAACCGCCGCTCGGCGCATATAAAGAGATTGGAACACCTGCCTGCAAGAACAGTGTGGAAAGTATCCCGCGAGCATCGTGAATATTGTCGTATGTGCCGAGCGCGATAAGGCCACGCGTAACTTGTTGTGCAGGAGTAAGAGATGCAACGTTTGGTACGAGCCCCATCAATGCCTCCCAAGTCGAAGGGGGCTTCGCTATGCCACTGGAGGAAAGAATCGTGTGATTTGAATACAACACAAGTGGATCAACAAGAAATGGTACGCCATAGTAACCACCACCCGGAACAGCAAAAAGGGCCCCTTCTCCAACAAATGTATTTACGAAAGTACTTGTGGGAAGTGTCGCTGCCGGAATTGGTATAAGATATTTCGAAATTGACGTGAGTTCTTCCTGCGAAGCCAAAATGAGATCCGGGGCGTTACCCGTCGCAATTGCGGCAGAAAGATCATTCGGCAAGGTGGACACGTCTTCCTGAATGTATGAGACATTCTTAACTTCTTGGTTAGTTTGCCCTACTTCGGTGAGAAAGCTTTGCATCTCCGATTTTGGTAATGTCCCCCAGATGACGACGGTGCCGATAGCATTGCTATTATTCGTGTTACCCGTATGCGTTGTGAAAACAAAAAGTCCGATTATCGCTCCAAAACCGAAAACAGCAAATAGAATTCCTTGGAAAAGAGAGATTTTCATGGAGCGATAAAGATAATTCCGTAATGATGCGGACCCGCACGAAACGATTTCACCTTATGAAAGCCGCCGTTGATGAAAAAATCCTCGGTTTCGTGTTCGGAAACGACTTTCTCATGCGCTGGACCCATGCCGCCATAACTACCTGCCCAATCGATAACCATGAGTTTACCGCCTGATTTTAAAACGCGTTTTATTTCTCCCAGACATCCGAAACGATTCTCGACTTGGAAAAGCGTGTTGGCGAGAATGATGGCGTCAAGCGATGCGTCTCGCAAATGTGTACCGCCCAGTTTCTCCATGTCACCCCATAACGTCTCAATAGTTCCCTGGTGACGTTCATGGGTATTTAATTTCAGATGCTTCAAAACATCCTCCTGTATATCAATCGCGTAAACTTTGCCAGTCATCCCGACAGCAGCGGCAACGGCACGCGCATAATGACCCGACCCTGCGCCAAAATCTCCGACCTTCATACCTTCGCGCAAGCCTAGTTGTAAGACGTTCTCTTGTGGATTACTGAACGAGGCGCTCATGACTATAAAATAACACACATACTAACCGTTGATTGCACAGTCAACAGCACAAAAAAGCTGCGAAGAAACCGATTTGTCGTATGTGCGTGTTCACTGCACATACATATTCTAACGTCTCACCGATTCACTGTAGCGATCAAGATCAATGCCTGAGAATTTCCTCTCTCCGAGATTCATTAAATATATAACATCACAACGATACCATGCTGGCAATGGCGTCGCCATCACGCATTTTCATAATACGAACACCTTGAGTGGCGCGAGAGAGCATTGAGATTTCAGAAACTGGTGTGCGAATTACTTGCCCCTTCTTCGAAACAACAACGATCTCTTCACCATCGAGATTACCCGTGATAACCTTTGCACCTATAATCTCACCGGTCTTTAACGTCACTTCCGCTGTCTTGATGCCAGAACCACCACGACCTTGGACTTTATACTCAGAAATTTTTGTGCGTTTCCCGTAGCCTTTACTCATAATAACGAGTAGTGAGGCATCCTTTGCTTCAACCGCAGGAATGACTTCCGCCGAGACCACACGATCACCCTTCCGCACATTCATCCCGCGCACGCCGCCTGCAGCGCGCCCCATCTCGCGAACATTCCCAACCTCAAAACGAATCGATTGCCCTTTTGCCGTCACGATAGACACTGTATCATTCCCAGAAACATGGTGTGCTGAGACAAGTCTGTCACCCTTCTTTAAATTGATCGCAATGATACCCGAACGACGAACATCGACAAAAGCACGCGCCACCACTCGTTTTACTACGCCCGCCTCAGTCACGAACACGACCGAAGAAGCTTCAAGCGCTGCTCCTTTCGGTACTGGCAAGATAGAGGTTACTTTTTCCTCGGCCGCAAGCGAAAGAAAATTCATAATGCTTTTGCCTTTAGTCGCGCGTCTACCTTCAGGAAGTTCATACATTTTGAGTTGATACACCTTGCCGAAATCGGTAAAAAAAAGAAGGTCGCTATGAGCACTTGCGACGAGAAAGTGCGTCACGATGTCTTCCTCTTTCGTTGCAATATCAACGACACCGATACCACCACGCCTCTGTACCCGATACTCGTCTGGATTTGTCCGCTTCACGTAACCTCCCTGGGTAAGAAGTAACATCGATTCCTCATCTGGAACGAGGTCCTCAACGGAAATATTTTGTACCCCACCACGTATTATTTTCGTCCGCCGATCGTCGCCATATTTTTCGACAAGCTCTTCGAGCTCCTTTCTTACAACGGCAAGAATTTTCTTCGGTGAAGAAAGAATTTCTTTGAGCTTCTTGATGAGTGCTTGTACCTCAATAAGTTCGTCTTCAATCTTCTTACGTTCAAGACCCGCAAGCGTCTGGAGTCGCATTGCGAGAATTGCCGCCGCCTGCCGTTCGGAAAATCCGAATTTTTTGCGGAGCGCAACATCAGCACTTGGAACATCCGGTGCTTTTTTAATGATGGCGATAACCTCATCAATGTGATCGAGTGCCTTTGAGAGACCGAGAAGAATATGCTCACGCTCCTCCGCTTTATGCAAATCGAACTCCGTACGACGTTTCACTACTTCCTGACGATGTTTGACGAAATACCTGAGCATACTGTCCAGAGAAAGCATCTCCGGAACGCCATCAACGAGTGCAAGCATGTTGTAGTGAAAAGTGCTCTCAAGTTCTGTATTTTTATACAGAGCGTTCAGAACGGCCTGGGGGTGTGCCGTCCCCTTAAGTTCGATTACGACACGAATGTCACTCGTTGACTCATCGCGCAAATCACGAATACCTTCAAGTTTTTTCTCTTGTACTAGATCCGCGATACGCGCGATGAGCTCGCTCTTATTCACGCGATACGGAATAGAGGTAATGACGATACTTGTATCTTTCTTTCCATCGTCAACGATTTCTGCTTCACCACGCACCACTACCGGCCCTTTGCCCGAACCGTAAGCATGCGCAATATCCGCCTGACTGAAGGCAATGCCACCGAGCGGAAAATCTGGGCCTTTCACGAATTGAAGAAGATCGCCTGTCGTTGCCTCAGGATTTTCAATGAGATGAATAGCCGCCGTAACGACTTCACGAAGATTGTGTGGCGGAATGTTCGTCGCCATACCAACGGCAATACCAAGCGTGCCATTTAAAAGAAGATTTGGCAGCGCTGAGGGGAGCACATTCGGTTCCTCGCGTGTCGCATCGTAGTTGGGATTCCATGCGACGGTTTCTTTTTCGAGGTCGGCAAGTAACGATTCCGCGATACGCGACATTTTCGCCTCGGTATACCGCATAGCCGCTGGGGAATCCCCGTCGATGGAGCCAAAGTTCCCTTGACCGAGCACGAGCGGATAACGGTAAGAGAATTCCTGTGCCATCTTGGCCATTGAATCATAAACCGCCGTATCCCCATGCGGATGATACTTACCGAGCACTTCGCCGACCACGGTTGCACTTTTTCTGAACTTTGCACCGGGCACGAGTCCCATATCCTTCATCGCGTAGAGGATACGACGGTGCACTGGTTTCAAACCGTCACGTACGTCTGGCAATGCCCGTGCCGTAATGACTGACATCGCGTAATCGAGATACGACGTGCGCATCTCCGAGACGATCGGTTGGTTGATAACATTCGCCGCTACGAGAGACGTATTGGGTTTTCTATCTTTCGAAGCCATTGTCTATCTCTTTAAACGTCTATGCCTGTAATTAAATTAAAACGGGATGACCGTCTGCTCCGCCCCCGCCTGTCCCACGGTCGAAGACGCGGCATCGATGATCTCGATATGCACCGATGTATTCGCGTTCTCGGAAGGCATGGCGGCAACGGCGGCAAGATTCGAAGATCCGTTTTCGCCAACGCCAGTCGCGATTACACCCGTCTGCCCGGTGCTTTCGGCAAACGAACTCCCTTGAATGGTAAACACACCGAGAGAGACGTTACTGATGAACCACACGAGACCGACGAGCGTTGCACACGAAGCTGCAACCGTGAAAGCGATTTTCTTACGAATATGGTGCGGTTTCCCTTTTACCTGCTCAATATGAGCAAAGATGGTTTTCATATGAATTAGGGTGTCAGTATTAGTATACTCCCATCACGGCCAGTGAGATCCTTTTTCTTAAGAGTAAGTTTATCGACTTTCTCACTACCATTTCCAGCCTCTTTCAGAAAAGCTTCAAGTGCCTTTGACTCTCCCATGCCGTTCCAATGCATTGGAACGATGATCTTCGGCTCAAGTGATACTGCAAGCTTATGCGCATCAGTGGCTGAGAGTACGCCATTCGAGCCGATCGGCACAAAAAGGACGTCTATCTTATCAATACCCTCACGCACCTCAGGCGAGAGTTCAGTACCGATAAGCGCACCGAGATGCACAAGTGTCATGTCTTCAAGGTTGACTATGTAAATGGTGTTTACAGCCTCTGTCTGGCCTTTTGTGAGGCCGTATTTACTGTGGGAGAGAAATCCCTGTACGGCAACACCTTGTCGCTCGTATTCGCCAGGGCCTGTTATAGAGAAGGGAATCTTATCGCCATAGGTTACTTCCTCAATGCCATTCATGTCCGGATGATCACGCGACACGAGCGCGATATCCGCACCAAAACGCACTGCAGGAAGCGTCGCGCCCTTAGCAATAGGGTCGAAAACAAGCGTGAGATCGCCAAACGTTACCTTAAAACACTGCCCTCCATGATGCGTGATAACCATGATTATATTTTTATTTTAGCACAAAACGTGTCCGCACGATAGCGCCAAGAAGTAAACATTAAGATTCAATCTCAGCCAATGTGACAAATATGACGACATGAAAATGATCTAACATCGTCACAAAAAATAATGAGGTGCTGGTACGCAGTGTGGATAATGGATTCACAGGATGCTAATATATTAATAATCGTCTGATTATGAAATCTGAGTCACCAAGCTCTTTGGAGGTATTTGTCAAAAATATCCCCCCATCAAAGATTCTACTTCCTTACGCGTTCCATGACCGCCTTAAGTATGTTTTTTGGAGAATTTACACCCCCTATCACCCTTTTATTAGAGATATCACTCTCAAACTGGGCATTACTAGACACAGGGGGCGTCAAGATTTTATCCTGGGGAAAATCGCACCAAATCAATCGGTGAAGGAATTCATATCTTTCCTGGTTCAAAAGGGTTTTAAGAACCATTTCGTCGCATGGAAAGATTCCGATGAGTTGGTCAGCCTCCGTTATTTAGAAGATTTTTATTTTCAATATCATATTCGTGTTTTCAAGGATGGAGAGGTCAGGGGTCATTATGAATACACGCCAGAATACCGACCTCTTTCACACCTATTGGAGATAGGTATGGAGGATCGCCGTGATGAATTTTTCAGCTTCCTTGGCAATCGTATTATTAGATATTAGTTCAAACGACTAGATAGTGACTAGCCTTCAAAGGAAAAAGTTAGCGCTGGAAAAATTTAAGATATTCAGGATCTTCCAAATATGGAAGGTGCATATCCATAAGATATAAGACGGCGATAATTTTACCATCTTTGTTTTTTAGAGAATCGATTGTTCCGTGCTCCCAGTGCTCTCGCAATCGATCGTAAAAACCCGCGATGAGAAGCGCTGCGGTCGGACCAACAGAAAGAAAATATTGCTGGAAGAGTTTTGCATTCAGAGCAAATACTCGATCCTTCGTTACTCCAGCGATCAGTGGAAGTTCTATGATATTTTCATAAGAGAATCCACCGATTTCTTTTAACGCCTCAAGTTTCTCGGGGTATCGACTTCCAGGGATATCTTCCGCCTTCGACATAGACGCGACACCGAAAATCTTAAGATTTGGTTGATGCGCCTTTTTTAGATAAAGATCGGCAGCAACAAGCGTACCGCAAGTACCGGTCACTGCAGCAAAAATCGATGGCGTCTTCCCGATTCTGCGAAATTCTTTCGCGATATGACTCATTGTCCACTTGCCACCTTCATATGTCCCACGATGCGTGTATTGATTTATTAAATGATATCCGGGTTTTTTCCCTAGCTCAAGCGCATGGGTAATCGCCGATACCCCCTCGGGCGCTACGACGACCTCCGCCCCTGATGACTTGAGATGAACCAGCTTACCGTCAGGAACATCACTCCCAACAATCGCCTGGAATCCAGCTACATTGAAAAGCGGGGCGACAAGACCAGAAACCATACCCCAATTGCCTGATGTTGGGCCGATGACAATAGGCCGATTATTAAATTTTCCCTCCTCTTCCTCTATGAGCCACGTCTTGAGCACCGCCGGCAATTTTCCGTTTGCCGCCCTGATTTTACCGCCCTCGAAAACATATACCGATAGAATTTCTTTGATTCCTGAGTCTTGAAACCAGGATTCTGTCTCTATGGTGTCTGGCACCAGCAATTCGAGGAGTGGGGGTAACCCGTGATCCAGGATGTCGAGAAGCTGCTTCCGCATATTACTTTTTTCCGGTTCATTGAGTTGTCTCATGGTTATTCTTTGTCATTATTATATCTCCACACACAATTTTGTAGCAACGCTGTATTAATAATTTGACGGTATAATCTCCACGAATTTCGATGTACCAAGACCATGCATAACTGGCTTCCTGACGTGCATCTCATCGGCCCAAAAGCGCTCATCGCAAAGAAGTTCGATGATCCACGGGAAATGCCCGTCCTGCGAGAAAATGACGCCGCCCGGAACAAGAAGCGGGTAAAGAAAATGTAAACAATCTTTAGTTGACTGCACTAAATCAACATTCATACACGCAGCTGCGACGGGATTCTTGAATTTCGGCATAGTCACATCAAAGAATCCCTTATGAAAATGAACGCGAGATATGTCACCGAATTGCGTGACATTATTTCGCACCTCCTCAAGTCCCACAGCATGACTTCCTTTTGGGAAATGGTGTTCGCGCCCATAGATACTCTTTCCATGCGCTTCGACATTCTCCGGCATACCCTCAAAAGAATCAAAAACGTCAAGCTCGCGCTTACATAATTTAGCGACTAGACTTAATTTGGCCGTGCTCCCACCATGGAATGCACCCGCTTCAACGAGAACACCGGAAATTGCGCTATCGAGATCTAAAATGCGACGGGCAATGTTAATCAGCTCGTGTTCAGTATGCGGGCAGTCAACGTAGTATGAAATCACGTAAAATTTCAACACCAGCCACAAACGTTCCCAGACTGTCGTCGGAGATTTTGTATTGTGGAAGATGAGTTTGAATGCTGCGAAAATATCCTTTGGTGCGTAGTAGAACTTCCGATAAGAATAATGTACCCACCAAGGAACGCGTCGCTTGACCCAAGATCGAAACGTCATAGGTGCTACGCTTTGCGTACGAGGACAAATGGCGTTAACTTGTCCCCCTGGCCAAGCGGGTTATCGAGAATAATCTGACGCACTATTTTCTTATCGAGTCCGACACCATTACTAACACCCAAAACTTGCACATCGATATAGTTTGCGTCTGCAACCACTGCGGGAATACCCGTCTCCCGTTCAACTTGTTCGCAATCGTCCTGTGGAGCTGGCGGTGGCAAAACTCCCCATTCAGTATATGGATACATATCTTCGGGGATAAAACCATCAATTTCTGAAATGCGATGGCCGGCGACTATCCAAAATAACCCGCGCTTGCCAAACAGCTTCCCAATACTTCCTATCGCGGCAGCAAGAATGATCCGGGGCGCACCAACGATCTCAATAGCAACCTGCATCTTTCCCGGGCGCGACCACGCGGTCATGTTCTTGTGCTTCTTGACGCCAAGCGTGATGAATTTGGCAAGCCATCCAACCTTGACCGTTGAGATATGTCGGACTAGGTTTTGCGATACGGAGAAAACTTTTTCCGATATAACCATCCAATCCCCTTCGTGATAATGAGGCTTTACAAATTCATTAATGACGGTTTCAAGGTTTTCGCCAAACTGGATTAGTCGAGGCATCTTGATGGGGAACCTCTCGTAGGTAATCCCATCCACAACCACATTTTCTCCAGATTGGAGACCCGGAGGACTATCAGCGGTATTTTTAAATTTGGCCACGGTATTTTAGAGCATACATCCTCATGGCCATGGTGTACACGCACATGCACTTTATGGTGTTCGTTAGAGTAATGAGTGAGACACAATGGATGCATTTACGCATGCTGTACCGTTGATACCTCGTCATTTCTTTTTATCTCCTCGCGAATGCGCTCCTCGAGACCCTTCCTGTTTTCTCGATAACGATCTTCGATTATTGTTGCCCCACGATGCGCGTCTGGATAGGACATTTTCTCTGAAAGCATGAGATATCGTTCATGCAATTCGTGTAGAACGATGAAAGCGCGTTCTTCAAACTTAAGAGATTCTTCGAGCCATATTTCATTTCGAGGAATCCAAGGATATACAATATCGTGCCCCCCTTCTGCATATCCAAGAAAATATACACTTCTGACGAGTGGCCCATCAACGAGCCAGACCGTTACTACACCGCTATATTCCTCAAGTCTTTTCTTTTTAAGAGTACGCCGAAACATCTCCTGATTTTGAGAAGTAAGGATGTTTTGTACGCGCTTTCCATTTTGCCGCAACGTTTCTTCAAAAGCGTCTGCTCGGCGAGCCGCATCTGCTACACTCATTCCTTCTTCTTTAAGGAAAGAGACTTCCTTAAGAAGACGCTTGAGATACAGACCGTATTCTTTTTCAGCCATTTCATCATCAATCCAGAATTCTTTTTCTGGAATAAAGCGGAAATGCCCGTGATAGTCACATTCAACGAAGTTTTCGTCGAGTTCTCTGCGGACTGCCGCGCCATTCACTAGCCAGGCGGTATATCCATCCTGCTCGCCAAGTTTCTTCAGATAGATATGGGAGGATATCATCGGAATGTGGTTACCGAATACGATAGCATTAAAAAGTACCCGCTGGTCAACCAACATGTGGAACTGCGGAGGGAACCAACAACAAGGGAAAAGATAGCGGAAAGGTCATATTGGGAAGCATGACATTTATCTTCTTAGACCTAAAATATGAAAATCCCCTGAACTCGCGTTAATCAAATGCGGAGTTCAGGGGATAACAACCTACACGACCTCTACCTTATAAGGGTGACGCTTCCGTGGCAAAGAGAACCCAGCCCGATTCATCAATCTCTCCACCCTCTGGATCGTCATACCATAATATGATGGCGGTCAGACCATTGACCGTTACGATTTTCTCCTTTCCATCCAGAAAATTGCTGTCCCCGTTATCTTGTTGTGCGACGAGGTAGGCAAGCAACTTCCTGGACTCTTCTGATGGCATATTCAGGATATATTTCCTAAAATTAGCCCCCATTTTATGGACCCTTAAAGGAGAGGTCTGTCTCTCTTCCACCCCCAACAACTCTTCGAACTCGACATTAATGCCTGACATTGATACTTTTCTCCTAATTATGGATTGGGAAACTGCGGAACAAATCATGAATTCCGCCTGATTTAAATAATAACAATTATTATTGTAATGTCAAAAATACCGTAATGATTCAATACCTTGGAAACATCGAGCTCACTTTAGCCACTCGTTTCTAAAAACAAGGTGTATGCAAACAACCTCAATGTTCCTAAAGTAAGAAGAGACACGATCAATCCCCCTCATAAAGAACGGTGTTCATACTGCCACACGCCGATAAGATGTCGCTACCACTGCAAGATTTTCGGTCGCTTGATCCAGCATTTGCAAACTCGAGAGTGAAGACAATGTCCGCCGCCTTAGTTACCATATGCGCCACACAGTTTTACTAGGTAACGCAAAACTATGCCACTATAACGTAATCTCTATGCCTTATCGCTTCCCTCCCATGCTTGCCGTCATCACGCCCATTATCGTAATTGGTGGATTAGTTCTTTTTCTACAACATTCCCACAAATTGCTCATACCTTCGACTAACTCGCCTATAGAAAATTCTGCCCTTTATGCAGAAATCACAACATCGACTCCGCAATCATTTTTAAATAACTCTTCATCCGAAGGAATATGGTTACCAATTCTTGTGTACCATATCGTCCGCCCGAGTTATCCAAGCGATAACGCAGCTGTACGTGCTATCGCGATCACACCCGAAACTTTCAATGCTGAAATGAGCCATTTGAGAAAGTCTGGATATCATATCGTACGGTTTGGCAATCTCGAGACGTACTTCGCAAATAGTACACCGCTTCCACCAAAGCCGATTATCCTATCCTTTGACGATGGATGGAGTGATCAGTTTACTTATGCTTTCCCAATTCTTGAAAAATATCGTTACCCGGCAACGTTTTTCGTATTTACAAATGAAATCGGTTACCGTGGGGCACTCAGCTGGAATAATCTGCGCGAGCTTGTGGCTAGCGGCATGACCATCGGTGACCATACACGTTCGCACCCTTTCCTCACACACATCACAAACGTTTCGACACTCTGGAATGAAATAGACGGGAGTAAACTATTACTAGAGCGACAACTTAACATACGGGTTAACGAATTCGCATACCCATTCGGTCAATACAACCCTACTATTATCTCACTTGTAAAAAAAGCTGGGTATAAAAGTGCCCGTGGTGACTTCTACAGCGGGAAACAATCAATCAATCGGCTTTTTACGTTAAGTGCCCTAAACGCACCTACCACCACTACTATCTTCAAAAAAGATTTTCCTTAACCTTCGGAACACATAGGGGGATAAATCCTTTACTTAGCTAAAATAGCAATTATGCTATCTATGTAAGCATATGGATCTCACTACTGAGGACAAGTCGTTCGCTTTGCTCCGCATTTTTTTTGGTGGTGTGTGGGCTATCGACGCGTATTTCAAATGGCAACCGACATTCCTTAATAATTTCATCGATTATCTAACCCAGGGAGCACAGGGACAACCCGCGCTCGTACAAAACTGGATTAACCTTTGGATACATGGTGTTTCCGTTGACCCACACTTTTTCGGAATTATCGTGGCGATTGCTGAAACCGCCATTTCCATTGGTCTTATTTTTGGCATCTTCACCAAGATTGCGATGACGGGCGGCATTGCAATGACACTTGTCATCTGGTCTACCGCTGAAGGATTTGGAGGACCGTATATGGCCGGCTCTACTGATATTGGTGCAGCTATTATCTATGCAATTCTGTTCATAGCCCTCTGGGTTGGAAAATGTTGGAGACACTTTAGCATCGACGCCTGGTTTAAAAAGCGAAATATATTATCTATTGGTCGATGGTAATAATTTAATTAATTATCAACACGAAACAATCGCGAGCTTATTATAAAAAAGGCGTCCTTCCATGGACGCCTGTTCATGACTATTATTCTTTGTTTTGGCAGGCCATCTCCACCAAACTCATCCCTGACTTAAGGAAAGCACGAGTAGCGCACTGATCAAATGCGGCGACCATTCCTCCCCTCCTCATCTCGGGAACAAAATCCACAATGACCCCCCGATCTTCTCCTTCTTCACTTTCTTCACTTTCACTGTCACTCTCGCTAATCTTACCCATGATTGACTCCTTTTATAATTTAAGAAAATCCCCTGGTAGCAAACGAGCTATCCATAGAATATGGTACTGCTGATGCGCAAAAATACAACACCACTCATATCTATGTATTGGGGAAATCTGCCTTGATGAGCTCATAATCCAGCGGGAAGAGATGACGAGCTATGTTGAAGATGCCGTACGCCATGAAGGGAGCCGCAAATACATCTAGCGAATATACATGTTCACTTCTAAATAAATCCCTGAGTGAAAAGTGTCTTTATGAATTTCCATGGATAAAATGAGAACGGTACGTGTGGCAGATTAGCACATGTGCGTTGATAAAAGACTTTGTATATGCTATATTTCACATATCAACCAGCGCTGGATCCAGAGAAGTGGGATCGAGCTTCTACTTCGGCTACTGATTTGATATTTTAGCCAAACTAAACTATCTGTCTGCAGTATGCAAAACGGCACAGTAATTAAGAAGAACGAAAAGGGCTTCGGCTTCATAAAAGTTGATGGGGCACCAGAAGGTTCCAAGGATCTTTTCTTTCACTCTAACGAACTTCAGAACGTCACGTTTGACGAACTTCGAGAGGGAGACAAGGTTTCGTTCACCATTGGCGACAGCCCTAAGGGCCCGAATGCCACTGGCGTTAGCAAGATTTAATCTCGCTACACTAAAAAACTCACGATGCGCCATATGGCGCATCGTGAGTTTTTTATCATATAAGCAGCACATGCTTCATAATTTTGCCAACGTAACCTCTTTCCTTATTAATGCAAAGGGATAATTAAACCAATAATCACGCCTAGGGCAATTGCGGCGCCACCTAGAAGAGCCATTCGCGCACCGCGCCACAGGAGCGGGAGACGGGCAAAACTAGCGCTTATTATTCCCATAATGAAAAGTGCGAGGATAGAGACGACGACCGAGGCAGCAAGGGCAATCCACGTCGTGAACATAACATACGGCACAAGTGGAATAAGGGCAGCGAGTACAAAAGAGATAAACATAACGCCCGCCGCAAGCACAGATGGACCATCGGCAACGTCAGCTTTGTTTGTATATTCTTCCGCCGATTCCTCCGAAAGAAAATTCCCAACCGCCATTGAGAATGCCTCAACGAGGCCGTAAATGATACCTGTAAGCACAAGCGTTGTATGCGACGCACCAGCGACATCAATACCTGCGAGAAGACCTACGGTTGAAACAAGGCTATCGGTGATGCCAAATACGATGGTACGCAAATAAAGCGCTGAGGTTTTCACAAAGAAGATGATACATCCCTCATGAGCACATTAACAAGAAAGATCGAAAGAGGTGGGTATAACGCAGCCATAGACGTACTGGGATGTTATGGTGAAGGAATAATCTGTACATGAATCTACTTTTTTTGATAAATATAATTGCACTGCTCTTTTCCTTCTTCGTTATCGGAGCGATCCTTGGCGCTGTCTTCTCGAAGCCAGTCCGAGAGAAGCTCATAGCGGTCCTACATCTCAAGCGTCTCCTCCTCAAAAAATCAACCCATAATCCCATCCTGAAACCCGGGACGAACCCCTGGACCGCGGAAGCGGTTTTGAACCCGGCAGCCCTCGAACTCGGCAACCGCACGCACCTCGTGTATCGCGCTATCGGCATGGACGGCGTGTCGCGGCTCGGCTACGCGTCGAGTCCGGACGGCATCACTTTCGATGATCAGCTCGCCTACCCCGCGTACGTCGCGAAGAATCCGGAGATAGCGCCGTATCTGCGTCGCTACTCGCCCGTCATGTATCCATCGGGCGGCAGCTGGGGCGGCTGCGAAGATCCGCGCATGGTCGCGATCGACGGTCGCGTTTATGTGACCTTTAATATGTTTGAGAAAGATTGGGTGCTTCGCGTCGCCGTCATCTCGATGAGCGAAGCCGATTTCTTGGCGAAGCATTTTTACAAATGGGAGGGTCCGATCATCCTCTCACACGGCACGCGCGATAAGAATTGGGTGCTCTTTCCCGAGAAGATCGGCGGACGCTTCGCCGTCCTCCACAGCATCATCGGCGACGACGCGAGCCATGTGCGTGTCGCATACACCGATGATCTCGCGACACTCTCGCAAGAGACATTCACGAGCCCCGACCCCCTCCAGGCACCGGATGATCAGATCGTCTGGCACTACCGCATGCGCAGCGCGGGCCCACCGCCCATTAGGACCGAACACGGCTGGCTCGTCCTCTATCACGCCATGGACCCGAGGCAGCCAGACCGCTACAAGCTCGGCGCGATGCTCCTCGACCTCGAAGACCCAACAAAGGTGCTCTATCGCTCCGCGGCGCCCATCCTCTCTCCCGACGAAACCTACGAAAATCACGGCAAGCCCGGTATCATCTATGCCTGCGGCACGATCGTAAAGGATGGTCTGCTCTATGTTTATTACGGCGGCGCGGACAAGGTCATCTGCGTCGCTACGACTCCACTCGCTGACTTCATCGACGCGCTCATCACCGGCAGTCAACCCTCCCTCGCGATGATGACCCACGCGCAAATTCAATGAGCGCCGCTTTCAAGCAACACGAAGGAAAAGTCATTGAGCCTGACGAGCGATTCGAGCTCATGATGGCACTTACGCTTAATCCGCGCTCTGAAAATCGCGAAGGCGTCATCCGCTGTATAATAGACCGGAGTGGGAAAATAGGCGTTGCGGGGAACACGGATCGAAGCGTTCTACACAAGATACGCGGTGATACTCTTGAACGATTCATTATTGATGGCCCGCTTCGCATTGAGGGTGCGAATGAAATCTTGGAAGATCTTGGCGGAGACGCATGGGATCTTCTCGGTCTTGAAGATCCCGACATATGGATTGATGATGCAGCCAAAAAGATGCACCTTTACTTCACCATTGCGCTTATAAGCAAAGATAAGCGAAAGGCAGATTCGCTCATCTCGCTCGGACATGCGGAAGGCACCGACCTCGATTCGCTCGTCATGACAACACCCGCGATAACCGCTGATCGAAAGGATTATACCTATTCGGCGAAGGAGGTCTCTATCGCTCCTTTGAACAGAAGTGGCGTTCGGTTCAATCTAGTTGAATCGCGAGATCGGCGCAAGAGCGCATTATACAAAAAGAGTCATCTTGACGATCCGACCACCATTCACTTCTCGACCGTGCGGGTCGCTGTTGCTGAAGATATGGGTGAACCCTGGAGACTCGGTGAGACAGTGTTCCATCCGGCAGAACACCATATCCATTGGATAGCAGGACACGCGTCACCTGGGCCACTCCTGCCCCGCTCATTCATCGACGTTGGGAAAGAACGGCGACTCCGTGTCATGAATGGTTGCGAAGGCACACTCGACTCGACCGGCAAACCAGTCCCTTATCAAGAATTCTCCATTGGTCTCTTTATCTACAATTATGAGCGTGGAAAAATCGACTGGGTCTCGCCCGAGCCGCTCATTCGCGACAATGAGGCAAAGACAATCACTTTCGCGAGCCAGTTCGTTGAAACAGGAAGAGGCGAAGGGATTCTTTATGCACATGTCGATGATTCGTTCGTGCGGGCGTACACATTGTATGCTGAAGGCATTCGTAAATTATTACCGTAACTATGTTCGTCATCCGTCGAGAACCTCATAATCCGATACTTGCGCCGCGCCGCGAACGACCGTGGGAAGGGAAGGCCACGTATAATCCGTCGGTGGTCCGCACTGAAACCGGCGTACGGCTCTTCTATCGAGCGCTCGGCTCCCCCGACTCGCTCAAGATACAGGTCGGCGGGCTTTCCACGATCGGTATGGCCTTCGCTGAAGACGGCGTCCACTTCCATTCGCAGCAGCAAGTCATCGCGCCACAGGAGCCCTGGGACCTCTTCGGCTGCGAGGACCCGCGCGTATCTTTCTTTGAGGGGCGATGGTACTGCTTCTACACTGCGCTCGGCGGCTACCCCTTCGGGCCCGGCAATATAAAGGTCGCGCTCGCCATCGGCGATACGCCGGACAACTTCACCGAACGGCACCTTATCACGCCATTCAATGCGAAAGCCGCGACGCTTTTCCCCGAACGCATCGACGGCGATATCGTGATGCTCCTCACCGCGCACACCGATTGGACGAAGGATCACCCGCGACCGACGATCGCGCTCGCCCGCGCGAAGCGGATCGAGGACTTTTTCGATCCGAAATATTGGGAACACTGGCATGACCGTCTCGCCGACCACGCGCTCCCCGAGATGCGCCGGAGCGACACCGACCACGTTGAGGTCGGTGCGTCGCCACTCTTGACCGAGAAGGGCTGGCTCCTCATTTATTCCTATATTCAAAATTATTATGATGAGCAGAAGCGCACTTTTTCTATCGAAGCAGCACTCCTCGAGCGGAAGAATCCACGGACGGTAATCTCGCGCACCGAGCCCATCCTAGTCCCGCAGGAATTCTACGAACAGTACGGCCTCGTGCCAAATATCGTCTTCCCAACGAGCGCAACGGTCGGCAACAACGGCCATCTCGAGATCTGGTACGGCGCGGCCGACACCGTGTGCGCCAAAGCAGACGTGAAGCTGCACGATCTCCTGCGCGCGCTCGACCCCGAACAGCCTGCGCGCACCTTCATCCGCAACGAGCATAATCCTATCCTCGTGCCTCAAGGCAGCGGCTTCGAATCGAAGGACGTGATAAACGCCGCGGCGGTCGACATCAACGGCACGATCTATATCCTCTATCGCGCAGTCGACGCCGCAAACACCTCGACGGTCGGACTCGCACTCTCGAGGGACGGTGCCACCATCGACGAACGCCTGCCCGCACCAATCTACTCGCCGCGCGCCGACTTCGAATCGAAGCTCGGAACTCCCACCGGCAATTCCGGCTGTGAGGATCCACGCATCGTGCGCATTGATGACATGCTCCACATGACCTACACCGCGTACGATGGCGTGCATTCTCCCTCCGGCGCGGTTTCGTCGATACGCGTCGAGGATTTCCTCGCGCGGCGATGGCAGAAATGGAGCCCGCCCTTCCTGCTCACGCCCGACGGCGTGGACGACAAGGATCTCGCGCTCCTGCCCGAGAAAGTCGACGGGACGTATCTACTCTATCATCGCGTCAATAATCAAATCTGCGCCGACCTCCTGCCAGACATCGCTGCGGGAAATCGCGCGAGCCGCTGCATCGAGATCATGGCACCGCGCCGTGGCATGTGGGACGAGGTGAAGGTCGGCAGCGCGGCTCCGCCGATAAAAGTCGGCAATAACTGGCTGATGATCTATCACGGCATATCGCGCCACGCGACTTATCGTCTCGGCGCGGCGCTCCTCGACTCATCCGGCATCACGGTCCTTGCGCGCACGGCCGACCCCATATTCGAACCGCTGGAAAAATATGAAAGGGAGGGTGACGTGCCGAATGTCGTCTTCTCCTGTGGCGCCGTTGTTCGTGGCGACACCGTATTTCTCTATTACGGCGCGGCCGACAAGGTAACCGGCGTCGCGACCGCCTCGCTCGCGCACATGCTGGACGCGCTCACATGAAGAAACTCATTATCTTTGATCTCGACGGCACGCTTACCGAAAGCAAGGCGGCGCTGACAAGCAACATGGGCTCCCTGCTCACGCGCCTCATGGCGAAGATGCCAGTCGCCATTATGTCCGGCGGCTCCTATGCACAATTTGAAAAACAATTGCTTAGCAGTATGCCCAAAGATGCAAATTTTGAAAATCTTTACCTTTTCCCTACGAGTGCGGCACAATGTTACACATGGAAAGATGGTGCATGGCGTTTCCTTTATAATAATCCATTTACTCCTGAGGAGAAGTCCCGGATATCCCAGGCGCTCTTAGAATCGCTCCGCGAAACTGGCCTTGACCAACCGCCACCGCAACTTTGGGGTGAACAAACGGAAGATCGTGGAACACAAATAACGTGGTCAGCACTTGGTCAAGAAGCTCCTATCGAAATGAAGAAATCATGGGATCCCGATCGAAAGAAACGTCTGCCACTTCAAGCAGCACTTCTCGCGCGACTCCCCGGTTTTTCGATCCGTATCAATGCGGCGAATTCAATCGATATTACCCGCGAAGGTATGACAAAAGCATACGGAATACGACAGCTTTCCGAACTCACTCATGTGCCAATTTCTTCGATGCTCTACGTCGGCGATGCACTTTTCCCAGGCGGCAATGATGAGATCGTTAAAGAGACGGGAATTAGCACCGAACAGGTTGATGGACCAGCGGTAACCGCTCGCGTCATTGAACGAATCCTCACCGCATAAGTCGAACTAAACGAATCGTCTCAAATGAATGCCGACCGCCGAGCGCATGGAAGACTGGCGAGAGACGTTCGTCATTATTTACGGCAAGCGCCTCATGTATTTCGCTAGTTACCTCAAGCGGCACAAGATGTGCGAAATCGGCACGCGTCAACTTCCCTATCCCAGCAAGCTCTTCCAAATGCTTTACGATGGTCGAGATGGCTAGCGCACGTATTTTAGCCGCACCCCGTAGGCTTTTGGCACCCCGTACGGCCTGGAGTGTTTCCGCCAACCTTCCCGGTAAACCGGACGCGGACTTTTTATTCTGAGTTCGTCGAAGAACCGCTTTATCTGCCCATGTCCCACCAATAGCCTTTACAAATTTTTTCTGCATCGCCACTACTTCAGTAACGGACATCGCCGCGAACGTCTCCTGCACTACGGCGCTCGCGATCCGGAAATCCTTATCCTTCCCTAGAATCTCCGGATGCACCTGAAGTGCGCGCTCATTGAGGCCCATAAGATATAGACCACTGAGTCGTCGTACACGCGAAAGCGCGACATACCCCTGACCATACTCAAATGCTTTTGATAAATCGATGACCGCCGCATCCATACTCATCCCTTGGCTCTTATGTACCGTCATCGCATACGCAAGCCGCAACGGTATCTGAGATATACTTGCGCGCACCTTACCTTGCTCCTCAAGTTGCCACTCCATAGGTTCAACGGTTACGCTCAATCCACTCTTGGTATTGATGATCGGCTGACTGTCCACACCCCAGCCACTTACAACGCCGAGCGTGCCATTAACGAATTTTCCTTGTGGCGAGTTCTTAGTAAACATCACTGCGGCTCCTTCTTTCAACTCAAGCGTCTCGGGTGAAAGACATCCGCGCCGGAGTCCCTCAACTAGCGAGTCCTTCCCCTTTGAACTCATGTGGAACTTCCTTATCGTACCTGGAAGTTTTGCGAGCTCCTCTGCATTGATGCGATCGACATCGGCGTTATGTGAAAAGAGTTTCGGCGCGTTTGATGGAAATTCCACTAAATCTATATGACGCTTCATCAGTTCTTCGTGGTGCGACGCCCCAACCTCCCCTGAACGTACCGCGGAGAGTACACTGAAAAATTCAGCATCATCTTGTCGATACTGTTCGGTCAAATAACACGTTATCAGATGTAAATCCTGCCAAGTTTTCGACGCGTAGGCAAACTTGACACCACGATCTCGAGAAACGGGTGGCAGCTGGAAAAAATCACCGACAAGAACAACCGTAAGCCCACCGAAAGGCGCATCAACACGACGTACCTCACGACAAATGATATCCGCCATCTCAAACGTAGTCGCTGAAAGCATTGAAATCTCCTCGATGATAAGCATGCTCGCCTTCCCCAAGCGTCGTGCAATATGTTCCTTGCTTGCGATGCGATCTACGTCAGCCCTTGTGAGGAACTCGCTGATACCAATACCACTCCAAGAATGGAGTGTCATACCCCCAACATGTGTTGCCGCAATACCAGTTGCTGCCGTTACCGAAGGTTCGATGCCCGAGGCGCGAAGCCATTTGATGAACTCGTTTACCGTATGCGTCTTACCACTCCCTGGCTCGCCGGTAAGGAACACATTTGCGCCTGTCTTCAGAATTGAGAGCGCTTCACCTTGAATCATCAGGATACTGTACCAGATCGGAACAGATACTTCTCTATCAACATAAAGAACATGTAAGGTCGGTGACACATGGAACGTATATCGAGTATACTGAAAGTAATGAACATTGTATCTCTGAAGGACGCTCTTAAAAACGTGATGCGGGGTGAGGTTACAGATGATGCGGCAACGCGAAAAACCGTAAGTCGTGATACGAGCCTTTTCACGAGAATGCCGGAACTAGTTACATACCCAAAAGATGCTACAGATGTTGGTGCGATAGTGAAGGAAGTATCCCGTGCCCGCGAAACAGGCATGGATATATCGCTTGCCGCACGCGCAGCAGGAACCGACATGTCCGGTGGTCCCCTTACCACTGGAGTTGTCGTATCTTTCACGGAACATATGAACCATGTACTTGAGGTTGGCGATGGCTATGCCATCACCGAACCCGGCGTCTATTATCGTGATTTTGAAAAAGCGACACTCGCAAAAGGCTTCCTTCTACCCTCCTACCCCGCCAGTCGCGAAATAGCGGCTATGGGCGGCATCGTCGCGAATAATTCCGGTGGCGAACGTACGCTTGCATACGGCAAGACAGAGAAGTATGTCGAGGAACTCGAGGCCGTCCTCTCCGATGGCTCGCGGGCGACCTTCAAAACACTCACGCCCGAAGAGGTCGCGGATAAAAAAAAGCTCCGCACGCTCGAAGGTGACATTTACCGAAAAATGGACGCGCTCTTAACCTCAAACGCGGCGCTCATTGAGGCACACCGTCCGAAAGTCTCAAAGAACTCGGCTGGTTACGCGCTCTGGAGCATTCGCAATGAACGCACCGGTGCGACGAATCTCGCGAAACTTATCTGTGGTTCGCAAGGCACGCTCGCACTCTGGACGAAAGCGAGGCTAGCCCTCGTCGCACCGAAGGAGCACCGTGCGATGCTTGTTATATTTCTCCACGATCTTGCAACTCTCCCAGAAATCGTAAACCGAGTGCTCGTACAGCGGCCTGAATCGTTCGAGAGCTACGACGACAAGACCTTCACTTTTGCCACGCGCTTTCTATTCGATATCTTAAAACAAATGGGGCTCGCAAAAGCTATCCATCTCGGTATCGAGTTTCTACCAGAAATTGAAGAGGTACTTACTGGTGGCGTGCCGAAGCTCATTCTCATGGCTGAATTCGCTGAAGATACGATCGAGGAAGCTGACAAAAAAGCAGTAGCGGCTCAAGCGGCGCTCGCCGATCTACATCTGGAGACGAAGATTGAGAAGAATGAAGGCGAGTCGGAGAAGTACTGGATCGTCCGCCGCGAAAGCTTCGCGCTCCTACGCAAAAGCCTCCACGGTTACTACGCATCCCCTTTCATTGATGATTTCGTCGTGCCACCCGCAAGCTATCCTGAGTTCCTACCGAAACTGAATACACTCCTCGATGAGTACAAATCGCATTTCATTTACACTATTGCCGGTCATATCGGCAACGGAAATTTCCACATCATCCCGCTTATGGATCTCTCGAAAGAGGAAAATAGAAATGTAATTCTTGAGCTCGCACCGAAAGTATACGAACTCGTGATACGCGAAGGCGGCACAACCACTGGCGAGCACAATGACGGTATCATCCGCACGCCGTATCTACCGATGCTTTTTGGCGCGGAAATGGTCGCACTCTTCGCGGAAACGAAAGAGATATTCGATCCACAAAACATCTTCAATCCCGGGAAAAAGGTTGGCGGTTCCTTCGCCGATATCAAGAGGGATATGATTACATCAATGATATAACGTTTCGATAGAAACTGAATATGAAACGTACAATTGCCATTATTATCGTTATTCTTTTGGCTCTCGGCATGATCGGGCTTTTCTTTCCAGCCCTCCTTTCTGGCACGCACTAAACACAAACCGCCACGCTTCACAACCGAGCCGTGACCTAGTTAGGTCTTGTTGTGACGATGGTCCTCTTAATTGCTCCACTTCCGCATTATGGTCTAATGTGATATTATATATATGGATGCACGCCTTAACGATTACATAGGAGGAAATAGTGATGCAAAGGAAGTGGTTTTTTTTGTTCGTCTGTTTAAGCTTCTGGAACGTTGCAGAGGCATCATCCGTACCAGTTGTCACTGGCGAAATTTACTGGCATTGGAATTTATCAATGCGCGGGGAAGAGACACCGAAACCCCTCAAAGAGGTTTCGGTGTCTACATTCGACGGGGACAGAGGGTGGATTGATTTTCTGTCGAAGAAAAAAGAAGGATGGGAACGGCATTCGATATCGGATTCTGATTTCTTTATGAGATCGAGGAGATTCCGATTTTGCCATCCACCCGCGCCCGTGCCTATTCCTCAAGCATGGATTATGTTGATTTCTGGGTTAATTTCTGGACTCAGCACGATGGCGCTGTGCAGGAAATATTCCCCGTCTTAGGCAGCACCTCTCATACCTCGGGACCAATTGATCCCGAGGTATTTTTTATTACCGCAGTTATCCACACTCTACGCACTATTGCGCCTTTGGCACATTCCTGTCATACTGTTTCCACTCGCAGAGTATTCGAGCTTCGCTCGGTCTTAAACGGCCGCAAGTGTTCAGTTTCGGCGAGGTTAATGGTTAGATCCAATACATGGACAATACGCAGTCAACAGCATCAGTTCAGGGAAATAAGCTTTATGTGGGTGGTATTCCTTATCGCTCGACGGAAGACGATCTTAAGAAGGCCTTCGGTGAGGCCGGCAATGTCGTATCCACGAGCATCATTAGTGATCGTATGACGGGTCGCTCACGCGGCTTCGGCTTTGTCGAAATGTCCTCCGAAGCGGAGGCTCAGGCAGCTATTGATCGCTGGGATGGTAAGGAGATGGATGGACGTACGCTCTCGGTCTCTTTTGCCCGTCCACAGGGTGATCGTCCCCCACGTCGCGAAGGCGGTTTTGGTGGCGGTGATCGCGGTGGCTACGGCCGCGGTGGCTACTAAATTCTTCCCCGAAGGAATGCCAAGGACGCCTGTTCCCCACATGGGGAACAGGCGTCCTTGTTTTCACCGCGGTACTTTCCGCAATGTTCATATCACAGACATGTAGTATAACTGGTTCCTGAATTCTCGCTTTGTTGGGGGAAGAACTCAAAAAATGGCGTAGGTATTATACGATTCTTGCACATTTCCAGTCGCCGTGAGTATAGGAGGCACCGTGGCTAAAGCTGGAATTGCAAAACTAAAAGCCCGGAAACTATGACGCTAAATGCTGATATAAGGGATGCGTTTCATACGCAATATATATAATATATGCATAGCGCAACGAAACGTTTTCTTTTCTCATACGTATATATCTATAGTTCGCGTATCAGTTAACACACAAAACTATGTCTATACTTTCTAAACGTAACGTCTCGATCATCGTCGCCGGGTCGGCGATGATTTGCTCTTTTGCCCTCACTGGGACTGCCTTTGCGGCAGGCCCAGGTTGGTTTGGCCACGGTATGCGCCCGGTCATTATCGGCACGGTCGCATCTATATCGGACACAACGCTCACGATTACGGCAAAGGATTGGCACCGCCGCAGCACTACTAATACGACCCCGACAACCTACACGGTTAATGCGACGAATGCCTCTGTCACCAAAAATGGCGTGAGTTCACCTTTTGCAGCCATAGCCGTTGGCGACTCAGTCATCGTCCGTGGCACCGTAAGCGGTACAAACGTGACCGCCACATCTATCTTCGATGGCGTGAAAAAAATCCGACCCGGAGCAATGCCAGGACGCAAGCTCGGTATGGGTTTCGCCTCGAGCACCATCATTGGTAACGGTCAGCCCGTTATCGGCGGTAATGTAACGGCGATCGAAGGTACCACCCTCACCGTTACAAATAAGAGCGGTGTCACTTATATGGTCAATATAACCTCAGCAACTGTGTCGAAAAAAGGTGTCGCAGACGCGACAGTTTCGGACATTGCTGTCGATGATAATGTCCTGATTCAGGGCACAGTGAATGGCACGTCGGTCACAGCTACCTCGGTCGTCGATCAAGGTACAACACCAACCACCAAAACTGCGACAAGAGGCACGAACCTGAATACGCACGCCGGTTTCATGGCCGCCATTGGCGGATTCTTTTCTCACCTCTTCGGATTCTTCTAAGAGAAGAACCTATTGAGACCTTTTATGGCCTTTCTTGGAGTCTCCTTCTTACCCAAAATCGATGCTCAATTAGCATAGAATCATAGCGATTTTAAACAAGCATTTCGCGGTTAAAGAAACTTTTGGGAGGCTGATTTTGTGATACGGTGGCTTAGGTACAAGCTAAAACCTTAAATATTTAATATGCGCCTTAAAAAAGCGGCCGAATCTGCCCGGAATGCGGCGATGTGCGAAGCAAAAAGAATGGAAAGAGGAATGGTCTGCAGCGATACAAGTGCCTGAACTGCGGGCAGCAATTTCAATCATCGAAACGAGATGCCGGAGTGAGTGCTGGGCTCTGGAAGGAATACACCGAGGAGAAACAAACGCTCAAGCAGTTGGCGAAGAAACATGGCCACTCGCATCCTTGGGTCCGCTCTCGGCTCGACCAAGTTCCCGTCCCGACTCCCGAAGTCGCTCCACACCCGACTGTCATCATCGCCGACACGACCTTCTGGGGAAGAAAGTACGGTGTCTGCGTGTTCCGTGCCTGGCCGCTCGCGAAGAACATCTGGTGGCACGAAGTATCGAGCGAGCTCATGGCCCACTATCGATATGCCCGACAAATCCTCAGGGAACGAGGCTGGATCATCAAGGCTGCTGTGGTCGACGGACGACGAGGATTCTTCAACGTTTTCAACGATATTCCGGTGCAGATGTGCCAGTTCCATCAGATCAAGATTGTGACGAGATACCTCACGAAGCGGCCAAAGACCGAGGCCGGGGAAGCACTCGTCACGCTTGTCCTCACACTCACCACGACCGACGAGATGACCTTCACCGCAGCACTCGCCGACTGGCATGCACAGTTCGACACATTTATGGATGAGATGACTGAGTCGACATTCGAGAACGGCAAGACGACGCGACACCACACCCACAAGGGTGTGTATTCTGCATACCATTCGCTTGAACGGAATCTCCCGTATCTTTTCACGTATTTAAAATATCCTGAGCTCAACATACCGAATACCACTAACTCGCTTGATGGCTCGTTCTCTGCGCTCAAGAAGAAGCTCGGGGTGCATCACGGTCTGCGCCGCGATCGCCGCTACAAAGTCATCTCCAAATTACTGCGGGATGGCGCTTAATTCAGCCTCCCATTTCTTTCTTTAAACCGCATTTCGAGACCCTCCTCGTCAAGCGCTATCTGCACCGCCCTTCGCCCCTCCATCCGCTTAGCAAAGGCGGATAGGTTCGGGTAGTCCGTAAGCTCGATGCCCGCGCGTGGCGACCAGCGCAGGATGGTGTATGCATAGGCGTCCGCGATGCTGAAGTTCTCGCCGAGGAGGTAGTGCTTGTCCGCGAGCATGCTCTCAAGATAGGCGGTGCGCTTTTTGATACGGTCGATGGCCGTCGTCTTCTGCTCCGGAGGCAGGGTTGGAGAAAAGAGCGGACTGTAGCCCTTATGAAGCTCTGTGCTGATAAAGGTAATCAATGAGAGCATGCGGTAGTAGCCAATCGTGTCACGCTCAGGCGTCAGTTCCGCCTTCGGCGCCTGGTCGGCAAGGTACTGGATGATGGCGGGGCCTTCGATGAGTACCTCACCGCTATCGAGCCGAAGTGCGGGAACGTATCCGCCGCGCGGATTAACGGCGAAGAAGTCCTCGCCCTCGGCGGTCGTACGTGTCGCTCCATTGAACGTTACCTTAGACAAAATTACGGGCAGTCCTGCTTCGCGTGCGACGATGTGCGGCGAGAGCGAACAGGCCCCGGGTGAATAGTAGAGTTTCATTGTGGATGGCGGTTATGGCTATACACGTATAGTATTCCCTGCGTGCGCTACACCGGTGGGGATAACCTCGCTAGAAATACGGGATACGGCGCCGGCGAGTGGTATATCGTAAGACCCATCAGGTTTTGCTTCCAGAACTGGGTCTATATTCTTGGAAGATGAGACTCCCCCACAAGGGTATCTTGTGACGTGTCTCATTTAATAAAAAAGAATGTATGGCTGAATTTGAAGAAGATCCTGTGTATGGTTTCAAGAATGAAAATGAAGGGAAAATGGTGTTGATGATGCGGAGGTTTACGAAACCTGGGACGAAATACTGTCGAGGAGACTATCATAAGGTGGATACAGATATTTGTTGTTTCAATTTCTCGTTAAGTTTTATGAAATCCTCTCTGCTGATTTTCCCATGTTTCCAACCCTCGAAGGTTATACTCTATTTAGTATGGAATCAAAAATGGTATCCAGCGTCCTGACCAACTGAGAATATTGAATCCAAATGTCGGGAGGGGTATCTTGATTTAAATACTCTCTATCCTTCTTCCAAACCTTTATATCCCACTCAAGATTTTTCTTAAGGAAGTCCGAAAATACGATTGTTGAAAGAGAACGGCTATTTATTGCCAAGAGTCGCTCCTCATGCGGTTAAAGAAGGATATTCAGAGCGGAAGTATTGAGGGGGTATTCCGTGCGTACCCTATTATCGACGACGAGCGGCGGATACTCTGGCCGGAGAAGTATAGGGATATAGAAAGCGTCAAAAGACTTTCGAAGCGCTTCACCGATGTGGTCTGGGTGCGAGAGTTTCTGCTCAAATCGCTCAGCGCCAACGGGCATGAATTGATACATCCGATCATTACTACAAACTATGGAGACAAGAGCAGGACGCAAGAAGAAAGGAGTGTGCGATTGCCTCCCCGACAAGTTCCGCTCATTCCGCAGATGAAGGAATTCAAAATCTCCGTTCCGTACGACAACGCGCCTATATACCTACTCATGGATGATAATCCAGAGTATCTCCTGTATTTCGGGAATGTGTATCTGAATGAGCCGATGATGAGTGGCTCGGAAAGAGCGGCGGAAATGAAAGCGCTCGCGGATGATTTAGTGGAGAAGCTGAAGAACGGGACACTGGACCGTTAGGTCTTGCGTTACTGCGCCTCCCAGATCTCGTATGCACCATCAAGATCGACGCCGAGCTCATCAGCAAGATCCTGAACCTCCTGTGCCTCGTCAAGACTGAGGTCGTTATCTTTTGCAAGTTCGAATAGCTCCTCGTCCATAAGATTATTTCTTACCAAAAAGATTGAACAATTCAACTCTTTCTATATATTTTTTTTATATTTACATCCCATGAGAGTCCCGGCGGTCACCAGTTTTTTCAATTCACCTTTAGATAAAAGTCGTCTTTCAACAATCTCGCAAAATGACAAATGCGTTTTATTAAATTCAATCAGGCTTTTCTCCTTGAACTTTTTAAGAGAGCTTACTCTGCCTGTTTCTAAATCCACAATTTTTATTCTTTGATTCATGGTCTATTTATTTTACATCTTCAACGATTTTTATTTTTTCGGGTGTTAGGTCGTAGAGTTTATAAACAAGTTGATCAATTTCTTTTTCGAATTTCTCAGAGTCCTTTCCTTCATTTTTCATCCGCATTACTTCTCGCACGGTGATTTCAATCTTTTCAGCCGTCTTTTTTACTTCATCGGTTGAGAGATCCGGGAGCGGGAACTCTCTAAGTTTTGTGACTCCTATATCAACTCCGACTCCTCGTTTCTTACCGTTACGGGTGAACCAATTCTCCGCAAATGTTGAATTTAGAATGCCAAGTAAAAACTCTAGGGAGTAATCGGGATGCATCTGAAGGATCGAGAGCATTGACATGCCAAAATAAGAACCGCTTTCATCTAGCGTAAATTCAGGCGACTTGAACATGCCTTTGAATATTATTTTTGGACCGTCGAAATATGACTTATCTCTCGGCCATTGTAGCTGGAACCACTGGTTGGAGCCATTTCTAGTCTCTCGCCGCAAGTCGGTTATCGGTTTGAATTTTCCCAAATGCTTTTCTAGATTTTTATACTCCTGTATATCCTCACAATTTTGCTTAGTGATATATAAAAGATGTTTGTGAGAGTCTCGGAGACCGTACTTAAAGACGTCAGAGGAGTCTATATAGCTCTTCACAAATTTTTTCTCTCGGTCGTCTAACTGAAGAGCGACCAATTCCTCCTCGTTCACAACAAAAATCCCTGAGCCAAGCGGCTCCTTGACTAAATCTGTATGTTTTCTGGCAACCTTATCTGTACCCTCGACTACACCTTGAGAAACAAAATACTGTGAACCCAATTTCACTGAGCCCGAAAGACCGCCGTCAGTATTATCGAATAAGATCTTGCCGGACTGAAAAACTTCGGAATTCTTAAAAGTATGGATGCGCACGCGATCCGTTTCGAACGAAGAATTCAAATCTTCGAGCGAATCTATTAGATTTTTGTAGGTTAAGAACTGACTATCATCATTTACTTTTTCATATACCGCAACCATATGGTGACCTGCAACCGCTTCGAATACCTTCAATTCTCCAATATTTATAACTTGCCGGAAGATAAGCTCCTTTTTGATATGCTCGATTAACTTGGAAGACCCCTCACCTTGTATCCAATAACTAGGAGTAATAAACGCAATTGCACCTTTTGCAAAAACCAAATCGATGCATCTGTGTAGGAAGTAATACCAGAAATCCATTTTCCCTTTTTTATACTTCTTGCCCAGAGGAGATGCGTGGACTGTCTCGAACTTATCTTTGTTACCACGCTCCTTGATGTAAGGTGGATTGCCTATAACTATATCAAAGCTTTCGATTCCAAACATCCATTCCGGGTCAAACCATCCAGTAACTTTGTGACTGAAAGGATTCCATGTTGAGAGTGTTCTCGTTATCTCATCGCTTCCTCTTGTTTCAATCATCCGATCAAGCATCTGATTTTGTAGCTCTTTGAACTCAAGCTGTAGTCGCTGCCTTTCAGAATTTGTTGAGCTGAAGAACTGAGTCCTTAATTCTCTCAACTGCTCAATGCGCTCTCTATCCTTAAACAGGGTCTGTTCTTTGGTTCCGGGGAGTTCAATAAGCGTATTGGCAGTCACGAACTTAAAGTCGAGATTTGGTAGTGGTTCAATGCCTCTATTTTCCAGTTCATCATGGATGCTTTCCTCAACAATGAGTGTCAGGAAACATCGAAGTCGAGATATCTCGGTAGCTATGGGCTGAATATCTACCCCGAATATGTTCTCTCTGATGACACCGAGCTTCCTGATGTAATTAAAGTTTTTATTTGCGAACTCGCGTTCAATCACTCGTTTTATTTCTGGAGCAGTGTTTATGATTTGTTTCTCAAACCATTTGTGTCCGTCAGGATCAACTTGTTGCAAGATAAATACGATCTTCTGCAATGCACCAATTGGAAAGGCTCCAGAACCGCAGGCAGGGTCTAAAATCTTGATTGCACTTAGTGAGTCAATGATTTTCCCAAACTCATCATCCGCAAGTGGATTGGAGAGATTGTCTTCAAGATCGTAACTGATGACGGCGCGCAATTTGTGGTCATCGATAGATGTCTTATTTTTTAGGTAAACAAACAAACTCTCATCAACCATATAGTCGACAACGACGCGAGGCGTATAATAACTGCCCGTGCTTTTCCGAGCAGATTCTCCAGTCTCTGGGTTTATTTCCGCAAGTAGATTTTCAAATATTCTACCTAGCATTTCCGGATCGATAGAAAGTTCCTCATCAAAACTCACATTCTCGTCAATCGTGAAGTTATAGGTTTCTAGGAATGCGAAGAGTTCTTTAATCCATTCATCTGGAATTATTACTGTGTTGTGGAATATCGTCTGTTTACTCTCATTATAACTAAAATAATCGTCATAGTCTGGTGAAAACAAACCTCCATTTAAATATGGTATTGATGAGAAGTGTCCAGTCGCGAAAGTATCCCTACGGCTTTTTATTTGCTTATTCAGTACCTCAAAAAAAATCGGTTCGAGGACTGAGTGGTAATAATCTGAATACTTCTCTATTCCCTGTAACGATAATAGTTCTTTAGGCATTAGAGATGTGCCAGCAATACTCTTTTTTTCTCGAAGAAACCAACAAAAAATAACTCGGCCTATTAGACGAACAGCAAATTCTGAATTTATTTGGTCTTTTTCTGGAACGGAAGGTAACTGCAAAAGAGGTCTGTACTCTCTTTTGTTTCTATTGCTCCCAAATGCACCACCAACCAACTTGATGAAGAGGTGGGATATTTCGCGGTAGAAATCCTTGTTTACTACCTCGAGAGAGAAGCGCTCTTTTAAGTCGTTAAGGTCTATTATGTTGCCTTTTGTTATCAGATATTTTGTCGGTGTATTTACTTTGGCCTTTGGACCTAGGACGTAGGAGAATCGGCGTGGATTTGAAACCGTTTCCTTGATTCCTTTCTTATCTCGTGTGACCTGTGTTGTAATAAGTGAAAGTCTCCAATCGTCTGAAACGTCGGAATAGTATGCGATCAAAGCATGAGCTCTCGGATGATTCTTGAGTAACGCGTAGGACTGCTTTGACACCTCCATCCGGGCATGAATGGAGGATTCTGGTGTAGTGGCAAAGATAACTAAATCGAGTGAGGGAGATTCGCCAATCTGTTTTATTGCAGAAAAACCTCGTCTCATCTCAATGCGGGAATCGGTTAGCTGGAAATCCGGAAAACTCGAGCTTACATATTCTATAAAGTCCTTTTCGGAAAACTTGTTTTGAAGCAGATTACTCATGCGCGGTGTTCTTGAGTAAAGAGCAGAACACTAGAGGCTTTTTGCTCTTTACCTTGTCGCTCTAAACTGACAGAAACTTGGCGCTCCGGGGCTATTTCCATTATTTTCTTCACTAACTCATCTGCAGAGAGATCTACATCCTTTGATTCCTTGATGATGGTTTTGAGCTGGCCGTCCGAAAGGTCATCGAGCTCGCTTACTACTTGAATCAGGTCGTCGCAGTAGTTGCTGTGCTGGGTGCTGTCCTTAACGCTTCTAAGTATCCGCACCACTTCTGTTCTATTGCCAGACATTTGGGCAACGGGCGGTCTCTCAAACAGTCGTGTCTTAATTAATTCAAAAACCTGATCGAATTGATTGTCGGCCGGCTCACCCTTCTCGTCTACTGCCGCAACGAAAAGACGTAGTGCATCCTCTGTGTTTACCAATCGAGCATCTCCGTTTTCTTCTACGGCACAAATGATATTTTCTCCTTTCATACCGACACCGACTGTACATTTCTGCTCCTTACCAACCCGAATAAGTCTTGAACGCATAGGTAGTCGTCCGGCTTCGGCCATAAGATCCTCATTGCGCTTAGCAGTATCGTAGGCGTCCCTATGGGGAGCATCCCAACTCATTTCTTCAGAAGTTGCACGTGCGAACTCATCTTTGAAGAATGAGACGGGGTCTTCATCAGGAGTGAGCGTCCGAGAGTCGCTACCAACGACCGCGTTAAATATCTTCATCTTCAAGGTTGATATACCGCGGACGTTTACTTCCGCTTCGCCCAGGTCTGTTGGGAAGTAGTTGTCGATGTACAGCTTATCGAACATCTTCTTGCTGATGCGGTTTATGCGACCGACACGCTGTACCACCCGCGTCGGGTTATATGGGATGTCATAATTAATAATTCTTCCAGCGCGATGTAAGCTGATCCCTTCGCTCAAAGCGTCTGTGGCGACAAGGACATTGAAGTCGTCCTTCTGTTTCTCTGCTGGAAGCCCAGCATCAAAATTTTCTCTAACCTTGACTCTATCAGTTTTTGAATTTTCCGATGTGTAAACGAACGTAGGAATACCGGCAGACAAAAGAGCGTCACCTACATAATTGACCGTGTCAGCGTACATACTGAAGACAATGATTTTTCTGCTCGGGTCTTGCTGAAGGTGACCTTTTATATCTTGGAGAAGACGTTCCAGTTTTGGATCCGGCATTTTCGCATAGGTCGAATCGGTACCGAACCATTGCTCATAAAGATTTTTCAAGACATCTCTGTCGTGGGTAACATCATTTACGAAGTTATCCTCCAAATCATTGAGATCAACGTATGCGATTTTTCGTGCAGGGGTAGTAACTGTATCTTCAATGGAAGTTTCAGACTCGAGTGAGTCCGAAGTATCTTCGTCTGGTGTCTCGTCTGGCGAAGGTATGAAAGCTTTCTTAGAAATCGGTACCTTCTGTTTCTTCTCAGTCCACTCCAGTACTTTCTCGTGAGAAGCTATGACATTCCCAAGAGTACTCTTAAACGCTGCGCGCGAGCTTTCGAACCGCATGACCAATAGCTTACGCATGAACGATGCGACGTTCTTTTGCGCAGTACGGATATCTTCTAGTTCCGGATATTTCGCTATAAAATCAGCAACATCTTTGGCATAGGTTGTCGGCATGTACCGTGCTCCCGTAAGACCTTCTTTGACTTTCGAATCAGGCTCGATTTTTGCAATTGTATCGATGTATATTCCTGACAAACCGCCAAGTTCATATTCGCGGAGCACTGGATCAGTTATTGTTGCAAACTCAACACCCTGTGTCTGGAGATCTTCTCGATAACGTTTGATAGTCGTGAGATCAATGCGTGATCGACGGATAATGAGGGGTTCGATCAATCTGCGCAGTTCTGATGCAACCATGTCTCGTTCTGCATCTAGTTTTGTTTGCTCAACAGAATCTTTGACTCCCTCGGAAAGCTTTCGTCTCAGGCTCTTATATTGTCTCTCGAGTTCCATAAACTTGACCGAGAGGTTGTCGACGGTGCGAAGCGTCGCTGCGCCGGGTGTCTGGAACAATTTTATGAGAGCAAAAATATCTTTCGGATCGTTGTTGAATGGTGTTGCAGACAGAACCATCACTTTGTTGTTGGCGTGGCTTCGTGCAAGCTGATGAAGCATTTGATAGTCATACGTTTCTTCGTTTCTATATCGGTGAGCCTCGTCGAGTATGAGAAGAATGGGATCTCGTGAATTTTGATAGCGTTCATAAGCATCCTCAATTTTCCCGGTGCTGTACACGCGACAACCAGAGAGCCGGAATTCTTCTGCGTAGTCTTCCCACATAGACACAAGATGGGGTGGCGCAATAATGACAGGTTTGAGTTCATGGAGATTGGCAGCAACTGCACTTGCAATGACACTTTTACCAAGACCGACGACGTCAGCAACAATAGCGCCATCAAAGTTTTTCAGACGCACAAGCGCCATTTTTATGGCGTCCAACTGATATGAGTAGTCACTATATTGCCCCCTAGAAACCGTGTGGGGAGTAATGATGTCACTCGCGTCCTCACTCCAAAAAATCTCATGCAGAAGGCGGACGTACATTACGTATGGGCGCGGCACAACATTCATCCAGAGTTCGTTCTTAATCTTGTTCAAAAACATGTCTGATTTCCCTTTTTCTTGAACGGCAACATTTCGAGCATCATTCCAACGCCCCTCAAAGTTCTTTGAGTACTCTTGATATTTTGCTTCGCTATCTAGAACTTCATTCACTTCCTGTTGACCGATGAGGCCGTTGTAAGTGAAATTGCTCGATCCCATATACACGACGCCATAGGGTTTACGATGAACAATGTAGTATTTTCCGTGGGCGTGCTCATCGGTCATTTTTATTTCCAATGATCCATTCTCCAATTTTTCTTCAAGTATGCGATATGCCTGCTGGGATTCCGGCGCGTCAAAAATTGCCGTTTGATTTGCAAGTTTTTTGATTCCTTCAGCCAATGCCTCGACTCGTTTTGTTTTTGATGATGGGATGCTCCTCGGTTGGAACGGATCGAGATTCACGGAAGATTTTTTGGTCGATTCAATTATCAGATCCGGTATTGCGTCCGGATCAATATACGAGCCGACGAGAATCCGGACATGGAGCTTCTCTAGTTTCTTAGCGAGTAGCTCAAAGCCGCAGAGATAAAAATATCCTACTTCGATATCGATACCGGTTGTTTCGGTGTTGATCGCGTCAGATATAGCCTGATATAGGTTATTGTCTGGGGCATTATTGATTAATCGTTCTGGGCTCATTTTATTTAAAAATCCTTACAGATACTGTATTTTAGCAAATTTCCGAGGATTTTGAAGGAGAAACTTACCAACTCCTAGGGCTCTCGGGACGCTCTGGACTCCTGGGGAGGTCTGCGTCATCCCTTGTACTGTATGAACACAATACAAGCGCCGGTGGGGTTTCCGGCCAAGCAGATACAAGCCCCAATCAAGGTCAAATACTGCCTATACGCCCGCAAAAGCACGGAGAGCGAGGAACGTCAGGTTTTGAGCATAGATAGCCAAATCAAGGAGATGCTCCAATTAGCGGAGCGAGAAGGGCTCGAGGTAGTCGCCATGAAGCGTGAATCGCATTCGGCCAAAGAGACTGGTCAGCGGCCGGTCTTCAATGAGATTGTGGAGGAACTCAGAGCCGGTAAATACAACGGCATCCTCACCTGGGCACCAGATCGCATCAGCAGAAACGCCGGAGACTTAGGCCGCGTCGTCGACCTCATGGATGCCGGGATGCTCCAGGACATACGCACGTTCAGTCAGGGCTTTAGGAATAACCCGAATGAGAAATTCCTCCTCACCATTCTCGGAGGCCAAGCGAAGCTAGAGAATGATAATCGCGGCATCAACGTGAAGCGCGGCCTAAGAACACGAGTGGAGATGGGACTATGGCCGGGAGTCGCGCCAGTCGGATATCGAAATCAGAAACTGATGGATAAAAAGTGCCAGGTGATTATCGATCAAGAACGTGCGCCCATAATCAAGAAGATGTTCGAGAAGATGGCGTACGAGAAATGGTCGGGGCGCAAGATCCACCATTGGATGAAGTTCGATCTGAACTTCAAGTCGGTCGGCAACCATAACATGGCGCTCAGCAACGTCTTCCGCACCCTCGAAAACCCCTTCTACTATGGCGTCTTCGAGTACCCGAAGAAGAGCGGTAACTGGTATCAGGGCAAGCACGAGCCGATCGTCTCCAAGGAACTCTATGATGCCGTGCAGGTGCAGATGAAGCGCGACAACATCGTGCGCCAAGGTCATGAGTTCGCTTTTACGAAACTCATGGTCTGCGGCAAGTGCGGCTCGGGCATTAGTGCCGAAGAGAAATACAAACCGCGCAAAGACGGCACCACAAAACGCTACATCTATTACGGCTGTGGTCGCTCAAAGAACCATACGTGCCACAGCAAGTACTTGCAGGAGGATAATCTCATCGAGCAACTGATCTCACTTCTCGACCAGATCGACTTCAACACGCTCGGTATAGAGCAGAAATTCGAAGATGAGTTGAAACGCTTCAACAAATTTCAACGAGGCGTACTCGGTATCGCGAACAAGGGTGAGACGCACGCCGACATTGATCTCAAGACCTATGCGAAATACACACTCAAGGAAGGTACGAATGAGGAACGACGAGAGCTGATGGGGTGCTTCAAGTCGAAGATCAAGATCACGGAAGGGGTGGTGACGATAGAAGCGTCAGCAGGAAACTGAAAAACGTCTATAATCGGTATAATGCGAGTGTCTCAGCTATACGACTTAAATCGAAGTCAGCCTACTCTAGACTTTGTCGACGTGAATGTTGAGGGCGACACTCGTCTTTTTATTAGTCCGACAGCGCTTGAATCTTTGTCCTCAGAGTGGGGCGACGAATGCGTCCATCTCGTTCAGAATTTTTTTCGACACGTTCTGGACCTCATCCGCACCGGAAGAAATCCAGAAGCGGAAGCTCTGCTACGCGTTTTGCGCGAGCCTAACGAAACGCACCTGGGGCTTTCGAAGGGAATATCTCGAGGACGTGCACTCGGGAACACTTCGGCACACAGCGTCTGGGATGCGCTTAGTCGTAGTCGTGCATCGATTACTGGATTGCTTGAGGATTTAGAGGACGCTGTTTTAATGATCGATGGAATCTCCATCGATATTGTGTCGGACATGACGACAAATATTATTCGAGAGCCACTGATACGCTATACGCAGCAAATGTGCCGCTGGCATCAGATTCCAATGGAAGAAGCGGTGAATTCTGGCCCGTTATGGAATCCAGTGAACCATACCTGGATCTCCCGATTAGAACCGTTGCCTACAGCTGAAGGCGGACGGCTTTTGCTGATTCCGAAGGCAATCGTGCGACAGCATCTAGATTACGATCCCGACGAGTATTATAGGAATTATATTCTCGAACACTTGCGGGAGGCTGAACTAAATACGAACTCAGGCCTAGTGCAACTCCTGAAAAATGGAAAGCGCCGAGTCACAAAAAAATCTTTAGAGGAGAAGTACGGAACTGGAAAGGGGGCGATAGTAACGCAAACTATCGCGCATCCCGATGTTCTTGTGCGTTATAAACGTGCAAAAAGACTCACTCCTCAGGCAGCACTACCGCACGAAGAGATTGCGTCTGTAGAAGACACTCTCGATCCAGACTGGGATCAATTGTTATCGGCAGTTACAAGCGTACAGCCGGGGAATGACCAAGCGCATGAGTATGAATCCGCTATTGAGGCACTGATGAATGCCTTATTTTATCCGTCCCTAGCTTATCCAAGCCCGCAACACGAAATCCACGACGGCAGGAAGCGAATAGATATTGCGTATACGAACATCGCCAAGTCCGGATTTTTCAGTTGGGTGGGTAGCAATTATCCAGCGGCGCATATATTTGTTGAATGCAAAAACTACACTCGAGATATTGCAAATCCAGAGCTTGATCAAATGGCTGGTAGATTCTCGCCCAGCAGGGGTAGAGTCGGATTGATTATCTGTCGAGGATTTGAGAACAAGCAGGCTTTTCTTGAAAGGTGTCGCGACACCGTCCATGATGATAGAGGATTCATTCTTCCCATCGATGATGCCGACCTCAGCATTCTGGTTCAATTAAGGAAGACGGACCCTTTATTTTCGCGTCTTCAACTGCTTGAAGATCGTTTCCGCTTTCTTCTTACATAAAGAAAAAGAAAGGAGCGAACGAAAAGTGCCACGAACTGATGGGATGCTTCAAATCTAAGATAAAGATTACTGAAGGAGTCGTAACTATCGGTCAATAAAGTATTTTCTAGAAAGAATAATTCACAGGCTCCCAATCAAACGATGGTGTGGGAGTAGGTGAGGAATTTGGTAGAACAGCCATTGTCGGGATATAGCATTCCTGCCAACGATTTTGAAAACTTGTGATTATACGAAAAGCGTTCCTGATGACTGGACTTTTCTGATCCATGAAGCCAGTACCGAAGTTTAGGCCAAACTGGGCATGGAACATTACGACAGCTGCACCTACTGCTTGTACTGCATTGTTCAGAGTGGCAAATTTAAGATTTTCCTCTCGGTCATGTTTGGTTTTGTTGTATGCGTCATACCATTCCAAGGATTGGGTCGGGTAAGTCGCGTTCCAATTTTTAAATGGAGAAAAGGAAGGAAAACGAGGATACGATTGAAGCGTCAATTCGTAAGAATCAAGAAGCATTGGCGCGAGAAGTTTTACATAATCACGCGTTGTTAGCGAGGATCCGTTGAGAGGATATCCATTCTCTTTCAGAACGGCTGACCACGATGACTCTACTTCCATACACGCTAGTAGGAGAACTTCCCTGATTTTGTGACCATAGGATGCGAGGTTTTCTGGGGTCGGCTCAACAACTTCAAAAAGCTGCTCTAATTTGTTTAAAAGAATACGCAACGATACAAAAGATTCGGTGAGTTTTTCCTGGGGTATGGCCCTATAAAAATTTCCCATCGCGGCAAGCGGTCTATACATTCTCTTGTAGACAGTGCCAGGTATATACTCTGAATCGCTTGACTCGTTGTCACCAAAAGTATTGGCGACCCATTCCTTAAGAGTGAGGGGAGAAGCTCCAGGAAAATGTACGTAATGAACATCCCCACCCTCGGCGACACCCGAAGCGAAGAACGTGTCGTCATTGAAATAAGCAACTCCGCGTACGTGTGGAAATTGAAATTCCTGTCCAGATTGAGAATCCCGTATTGCTATGGGGTAGCGTTTATTTTGAAAAAATACGATTGCCATATATAGAGTCTCTATTTTACGCTCTTCCCATTGATCTAGGAAGTTCGAATTCCTCTGCTGTTGAACCGCAAAGGGATTCGAACCGTTCCAAACGACGGCTTAAAATAAGGCACTCGGGTCTGTCCGATACAAAAGTCTTCGGGCGGAGGTGGCAGGATACGAAAGCTCTCGGGTCGTACCTTCGCCTATGGCTTAGAATATAGGATTTTTATTTTTGCGAGCTGGTTCGAATCCTGGAGAGTTTTCAAAATCACGTAACTGCAAAAGATCGATACCCTACTAGGGTTTAGTGTCCTTGCTGAGTCGGGCTAGAACCAGGGCACCTGATTTATCCAACAGTACCTGTCTTTACTTCACCAGCTCGTTTGTAAGTGGCCATGATCACTCCGTTGGGAGTAACGGCGCTTTCCGTAAGTGTAAATGCGGCCGGAATTGTGCCTTCGGCGAACAACTTTTTCCCTTGGCCAAGCGTCAACGGATAGATTACGAGTCTGAGTTCATCCACCAGATTATTCTTTAATAGCAATTGAATGAGCTTGCCACTACCCCATACGTGAAGGTCAGACCCTGTGGAATTTTTGAGTCTCTTAATATCTTCTAGACTTTTAAGAAACGTGGTATTTTTCCAGTCTGACTTTTCCATAGTGTCGCTCATGACGTACTTCATGCCTTCATTGATGCCCGGCCAGACATCCGGGTGCTTTGGCCAGTAGCCGGCAAAGATCTCAAATGTCTTTCCACCTAAGAGATATTCTGCCGGTTGCATATTTTTCTCGAAGAACTCACTCCCGTTTGCATCCACATATGGTGCCGTCCAACCGCCGTACTTAAAACCATCCGACCGGTCTTCCTCGGGTCCGCCGGGCGCCTGCATCACGCCGTCGAGGGTAATCATTGTTATGACAATTATCTTTCTCATATGATGATTATATCAAATGCCCAAAATATTGATTACAACGGTATGTTTCCGCCGCGAAGTAGCTTATAAAGATAAAAGTGCCCTCTCAGGAGGGGAATAGCAACTCAAAAGTTCGGTTTCCCTTCGCCCTATCTAGATTTTTTAAAAACGTACTGCGTAATAATGGCTAGGAATAAGGCTCTCGGGTCTGTCCGATACAAAAGTCTTCGGGCGGAGAGGGTGGGATTTGAACCCACGAGGAGCTTTCGCCCCTGCTGGTTTTCG